>VTLG01015347.1_pt1 | contig 12451 bp, 13 predicted proteins | sample 4694571 | NCBI WGS metagenome assembly VTLG01 (sample SAMN12604809, study PRJNA352737) | marine metagenome | biome: ENVO:00000447; feature: ENVO:00000209|ENVO:00000569|ENVO:01000036; material: ENVO:00002151; isolation source: viral sequences binned using virsorter ... | reverse complement strand
TTAATGAATGGGTCGTAGGTTCGAGTCCTACTGGGATCGCCAAATGAAACCTGAGTCTAAACTTTGGAAGCTTGTAAAGAAGAATACAGAGAAAAATATTCATTGGACAAGGATAGAATCATGGGCTGGTTCAGGCATACCTGACTTGCACGGGATCTCAGATGGCATTGATGTTTGGGTCGAACTTAAAGTAACTCAGAGTAACCATATCAGATTAAGTCCCTTCCAACACTCGTGGCATTTTCGCCATACTTTGCATGGCGGCAGAGCGTTTATTATGCTCCAGACCCTCAAACAGAGGTTACTCTACATCTTTCCGTCTTTTCTTCTCCATTCTCCATTGCCATTCTCCATCGCCAGTGAGCCACGTTTGGTGGTTCCGCTCCCCGCATCCCAGGCAGCGTGGGAGACGGTCGTGGACTACCTTCTCCATTCTCCATTCTCCATTGTGGAAGCAAAGAAACCAGTAATAGTTTAGGATCCAGGACTCTGTCTGCAGCTGCGGGTACAGCCGTAGCGTTCTCCATCTCCATTGCGGTAGCTGAACTGGGCTCTACTATAGTAGTAAGGATAGGGGAAGGCAACACCTGCAGACGGAGATGCCGTTCGCAAAAGAATTTGCATTTGCCTCTTGACTATCGAATAAGATGGGACTATATAGCTATCAGGGGACGAGTCCAGTCAGGTAGCTCCTGACCAATCCAGAATGTGAATAAGAGAGGCGTCTGGCGTCCCTGCGCAAGTGGCCCAATCGGCAACCCGTACCCGCAGGGGCTGGTGAGTGTTAAACACCAGATAACGGCCACATTAGAAAGGAAAATTATGACTGAAGCATTAAAAAAAGATTGGGAGAAGACCTGCGCAGAGCGCATAGATGAACAATGGCAACAGAGGCGAGAAGATATTAAGAACCCTGAGTATGACTACTTGGGCTTCAACTACGTTGAACCGCATACATTCCAGGACCAGCTGGAGGGATACTGGCGTTGGCAGTTCTCCTGGGGCGGGCCCAGCGACGAGCTGCGCGCATATGTTAACAGAGATGATTCCATTCACCGTGTAGAATACTGGTTCATGGACTGGATGGACGGTGCTAAGCTGGAGCTGCAGCCTGACGACCATGCCTGGCAGAGGATTCAAGAAATGATTGAGGTAAACAAATGATTCTCCATTACATTGGCGCTGCATTCTTTGCCTGGTGCATATTGGTTGCATTGTTTCCGCAGCACACCGTGCTGGTGACGGCGGGTGTAGTCATGTGGCTGACAGGACTCTGGCAAAAGATTGACTGGACACTGGTGTACTTCTAGTCTCCATCTCCATCGCATTGCCGATGGCGAAGCTGGGGTATATTAGTATAGTACGCAGGAGTCCCCGCAGGAGAGTTGTGGAACTTTTGTAAAAAAAAGATTTGACAAGTAAAATGAAATGGGATATAAAGGGATAATTAACAGAAAGACGAAAGGATAATAAAATGTCGAAAGCAGTTAATATATTAGAAGTGCTAGAGAAAGCACACCAAAGTTCCGCTAGTGTTAGCAAGAAGAACAAACAAGCGATTATAGATGCCTATGGTCGTGCCTTAACTATGAAGAAAGTATTAGACGACTTCATAAAAGTAAATCGCAATCTTATCATTGACATGGGGGTTAGTGAAAATGCAAATCTATTACATGGAAAGGATTACTCTATTCATGTATCGCAAAAACTTAGCGTTAAGGTTGACACGAATCTGGTTAAAGAAAAACTTGGCGAGTTGGAATACCATAAATGTAAAGTGCCAACGCAATATAAACAAATACAAGCGTTGCCTATTGAAGAGGCAACAGTTAGAAGAAACAAAAAGGCAACGATTGAAGAAGTTGCCGATTTCAGAATAACTGCCTAGTACCGATAAATTGCCTAGTCAGTTTACCTCCATCGCCCATTGTGGCGATGGAGGTTGTGCCTATAGTATAGTATAAAGAAGTACACCCCACACGGAGTTGCGTGGTCGTGAAAAAAGTTTTCGAAAGTTCTTGATTATAAAATTAAATGGGAGTATTAAGTTAATTAGAAAGGAGAAATCAAAATGCCAGATAATGATAACGACTTATCACAACGATTAGCAGTAGTAGAACAGACCTTTGGTTTAAGATCTAACAATGCTGTTGCTAACCCAAATCCAAATGATGTTAGAGCAACCCATGTTGATAACATTAATTGGAAAGCACTTTATAAAGTTCTTGAAAGCGAAGTTGAAACAATTATCCTTGATCCTAATTGTCCACAGTATGTTAAGGATTGGGGTAGTAGAGTAATGCAACGACTAGCAGAACACTTACCAAGAAGATGAAAGTAATACCAACTTTCATACTTATCTTGATAGCTATGCAACTCTTGATAATGTTTACAGACTTACCACACTAGTTACCCTCGAGGGCTGGCAAAAGGGCGGTTAATCCGCCCTTTTTTTATGCTTACCTTCAGGCTGCCAGGCAGCCACTACCAGTTCTTCCAGGCAGCGTATCACCTACACCAAAACAACATCTAGGTACTTACAAACTTATCTAATACTGTATCTTGATTTGCGGACACCCCACACCCCCCTAAAACGCACAAGCAGTGCGGTTAGTCTATAGTGCAAAGTTTTACACAAACAGAGATTATGTTATAACTTTCCCATGAATAAACAAATCCCAACGGAATTATTAAAACTAGAACTTAGGAAATTACAAATCAAAGTTGCGGAGGAGTCCCGTTCCAACTTCCTTACATTTGTAAAAAAAGTTTGGCCTGACTTTATTTCTGGGCCACATCATAAAATTATTGCAAAAAAGTTTGAAGATATTTCACGTGGAAAGATAAAAAGATTAATCGTAAATATGCCACCGCGTCATACAAAATCAGAGTTTGCATCAAACCTTTTTCCTGCGTGGATGATGGGTAGGAATCCTAAGCTAAAAATTATTGAAGCAACTCACACAGCAGAGCTATCTTATAACTTTGGCAGAAAAGTAAGAAACTTGTTTGATCAACAAGAATTTCAAGATGTGTTTCCTGATGTAAGTTTATCACAGGATTCTAAGGCAGCGGGTAGATTTACTACAAATAAAGGCGGTGAATATTTTGCTGCAGGTGTAGGGGGTGCTATCACTGGTCGTGGTGCAGACTTACTTATCATTGATGATCCACACTCGGAGCAAGATGCATTGAGTGAGAGTTCATTTGATAAAGCTTACGATTGGTACACATCAGGTCCCAGACAGCGTTTACAACCAGGTGGTGCGATAGTCATAGTTATGACTCGTTGGTCTACAAAAGATCTTACTGGACAATTGATCAAAGCTCAAGCTGATCCAAACACAGATAAATGGGAGGTTGTTGAGTTTCCTGCGATTATGAATGACAAACCATTATGGCCACAATTTTGGAAACGTGAAGAACTAGATGGTGTAAAGGCATCTTTGTCAGAACAAAAATGGCAAGCACAATGGCAACAACAACCAACGTCAGAAGAAGGATCTATTATTAAACGAGATTGGTGGCAGATATGGCAACATGATAAGATACCTGACCTTTCACATGTTATACAAAGTTATGATACAGCGTTTAGTAAAAGAGAAACTGCAGATTTTAGTGCCATAACAACGTGGGGTGTATTTAAACCCAGAGAAGACGGCCCATGGAACATCATACTTTTATCAATGCGTAAAGGTCGTTGGGATTTTCCTGAGCTTAAAACCGTGGCTTTGGATGAATATAAATACTGGGAGCCTGAAACAATCTTGATAGAAGCGAAAGCTTCTGGTATGCCCTTAACACAGGAGCTACGTCAAGTAGGAATTCCTGTAGTTACATATACGCCTAGTAAGGGCAATGATAAACACGTTCGTGTAAACTCCGTAGCTCCACTATTTGAAGCGGGACAGGTATGGTGTACTGAGGACCGCTTTGCCGAAGAAGTGGTTGAAGAATGTGCAGCTTTCCCTTATGGTGATCATGACGATTTAGTCGACTCTACAACACAAGCGCTGTTGCGATTCAGACAGGGTAACTTTATCCAGCTGGAATCCGATTACATAGATGAACAAAGATACATAGAACCTAGGAGGTATTACTATTAATGGCACCTAAGAAAGTAAAAAAAGATTTAGCTTTTTTCTTAATAGAACAATCTACGGGTATGAAACCTAATGATTTTTTAAAGTTGTTTAGAAAATTACCAGCTAACCAAAAAAATAAATTAATTACTCAAGATAATATTAATGATGCAATAAGAATGTTATCAGAAAAAACTGATGATGAATTAGATTACATGAAAAATTTTTTAATGAGTAACAAATTTGTTAATCAAAGAGTTGCCTTAAGACAACATTATCAAACTCATGCTGGTTTAAAAAGATTTACAACGAAACTTAAAAAAGCATTTGATGAGGCACAAGCTCTTCCTAAATTGAAAGGTGGTAGATCAGCACCTGCTGAAATATCTCGTAATGACATTGAAAAATTTGCTCTTTTATATAACACTAAAAATCCTTTTCTAAATAAACAAATAAAAAATATTATTGGTGAAAATAATTTTACGTCATTACAAAGAAGAGGACAAACTCTAGGTTTAATAAATAAAAATACAATAAAATTTAACCAAGACATTGCAGGTGCAGTGCTTGACTCAGGTCCAATGTTTGATCAGGCTACCATGAGAGCTGCTAACATTTTAAAAAGATATAAGGAACTAGTGCCTTTGACAAGTGGTAGTGAATTAAGACTTGGTACGTACAACTTTGGATACATTGATACAATTAAATTATTTGAAACAGACCCTTTTTTAAAAGCTTACATAAACGCACCCAGTAGACAAGGAGGGAGTACAACAGGAGCAATTTTTACTGATCAAGTAAAAGGAGCTGAAGACATTATTAAACGTAGAAAAAATAAAATTTTAAAAGCGTTAAAAGAATTGGGAGTTTTAGATGAACTTAATTTAAGTAGTATAAATTTAACATCTGGACCACCAAGAGTTAATTTAACTGACAACCCAAAAGTAAAAGCTTTTATTATTGATGAGGCAAAAAAGGGCAATCCCAATTTAGTGGGTTCTAACATGACAAAAATACTAGAGGACGATCAAAAATTTTATTTTGATGAGTTCTTAAAAAGATTTAGAAAAAATATGTATGACTCTGGTTTAGATACTACACCTTTAATGAGAGAGTTTGGAGAGACTAATAATCACGCAAATAGAGCCACCGATTTAATTAGAAGTAATTTTAATAGATACATGAGATTTGGATTAATTGAAGGTAAGGATGTAAATGAACTTTTTGATGGTTTTAAAAAACAAGTAGAATCAAAAGATTTTATGAAAAAAGCTATGCCAATTTTTTATGAGACTGAAAGGTTACGTGATAAAATAAAATATAATTTTTCTAAATACGGCATAGAATTTCCAGAAGTGTCATTATCTCATCAATCTAGAGTCATAGATCATATTGATAAAGCTTTTAAAGCTAATAATATTTTTACTGGATTTAGAAAATTAAATGCAGAGGAGCAAGCATTACAGTCGCAAATTACGGCATTAAAATCTAAAATTCAACAACGAGGTGGTGCTAAATTAGTGCAATCAGATGAAACAGTTAGAAATTTACAAAAAGAATTAAATGATTTGGAATATCAATTAGAAAGTGGTGGTTATTATGAACCTGTGCCTAAAGATTTTGATGCAAAAATGGATCAGGCTGTTACAGATATTTCTACCGCAGGATCGTTTCTGTTTAAAGATGGAGGTTTCGCATCAATAGAAGATGTGTTAGATTATAGAAATGGCTAAAGATACTGAATTAGATGCAATTTTAGATCCTGATATTTTTCTCGACGAAGAGGGTCAGCCAATACGAGATGGTGGTCAAAAAACAACTAGTCAAAAATTATCAGAAGACTCACTTAAATTTTTAGCAGATACTGCTGCCGTTGCTCAAGACACAGTAACAGCACCACCAGCTATAGCCATAGGTCTTTTTAATGCAGTATCAGCAATAAATGCAGCGCCTAAAGTTCCAAACCCTGGACAAATTGGTAATCTTATCAAAGAACTAACAAATTTTGAGTACAATTTAGCACCCAAATCTACTACAGTCGGTGCATATATTACAGGTGCTTTAGCAGGTGAAATAGCATATTTTAGTGCTTTAAATAAAATTAGATCAACGTCACCCACAGTTTATCAAGCTCTAACTAAAATGTTTCCTTATTCTGTTGGTCAGCTTCATACGGCTGTCACTGTAGGGGCAGCAAGTGTGGGAGAAAAGAAAAAAAGTAAAGTTAAACGTCAAAAGGGAGAATCAAAAAGTGCTTTCAAAACAAGAAAAAAAGCAGCTGAGAAAGTAAGCAAGTTTGCTAGATTCATAGGTGGTGCAAAAGGACTAATACGAAACATAATTCCTGATGCAGCTACAAGACCAAAGATGATAAATAATTTTGCAAAGATCGGAAAAGCTGGTCTTGCATATAGTGTGCTAGCTCCTTTTATAAAAGAAGCGTTTACAACAAGTTCACTTGGTGATGGAACTGTTACTGGTCAACAAGATGCCATATTGAAAGGCCTTTTCAATGCAGACAGTGTTGAAAGAATATATGATGACTTTACAGGAGTTACTACGTATAGATTGGTTGGCGGAGAATCAGATGGATTTATTATGCACCCTGAAATGTTTGAATCATTTGTTGATGCTGGTATGGCAATTAGGGAGGCAGATAAAAAACAAATGATTATTGATGCAGAAAAATTTGATAAAGATTTTAGCAGAGCGCCCCTAATAGCTTTTCGTAGATATCTTGATACCGAGACTGGTAAGGCCAGCACTAATTCAAAAGTGGGTATGATATTTAATGAGATTAAAAAAAGCTTTGGTAACATTTATGCGCTAGAACAAGCAGAAGATATTTTTGAAACTGGACCTGATAGAGTAACAGATGATGGTATTTATGATATATATTCACAATCAGAACAAGGTCTTGCCGATGATGCAAAAGACAAAGCATTGAATGAACAGTACATGCAAGAAAAATTAAATCAAGGTCAAGCACCTTTTGTAACAAATCCTAATCCAAAATTAATGGGTATGAACATGGGTGGAGACGTCGTGCCAGATAATATTCTTGAACAAGCAAATGTGTTTGAAGATCCGTCATTACCAGAAGTTGAAGTAGCTAACTTGTTTGGTAAAGTTCCGCTATGGGCAATACAAAATATAGACAAGTTTAAAATGCTTACACAAAATTTATCTAAAGCAGAGAAAAAACAACTTGAGTCTTTAGAAAAAAAAGTAGGTTCTGTTGAAGAAGTAAATCTTTCTAGTGAAGCATTAGATGATAGTGTCGCCGCTGTATCGGACGACGTAGGCACAGCTGTCGTAAAACCAAAATCAAAAAAAGATATAATAGATTCACCTGAAGCTTCTGAGTCTGTATTTTATTCTAACCTTGAAGCACGGCTCATGGACCCAAACACACCACCTGTGTTTAATAGTGTCGATCAGTTTTATAAATTTATGCAGAACAAAGGCATCTCAAAACCAGAAATAGAGGATAATATTCTAACAAACTATTTAAATGCAGCAGCGAAACAAAATAAACCAATATCCAAACAAGCTATGCTTGCAATTGTCCGTCAAGCACCTCAGCGTAAAATTGAAACTGTCACGTATGGTTTTGGTGGCGATAAACCTGCTAAGTATCCTGGTTACCAAGAACCTGGTGCTATCGATGGTACTTACAGAGAAGAGGTTTTATTTTTAAATCCTAGTGCCATACCTGGTGATCCAGATCAAATACCAGGCAGTGTACATGATTTTACAGAAAGATACGTGATCGGTTGGTCGCGGCTCACGGACCGTAATGGAACGATACCTGGAGCTGAGGGATTATTCACGGCAGCAGATAAAAAGATGTTAGCTACGTTAAAAAAGAATCAAACAAAACTTAACAATCAATTAGCAGGACTAGAAACTTCGGCACTTAGAAAATTAGATAGAGAAGGTTTAGTGAATGTAGATCTAGACATTGATGATCTTTCAGCTCAAGAGATATCAACAATAATTGACGCTCGCGTTTCAGATTTAGAGTCAATAGATCCAGCACTTCTTCGACAAATAAGACAGTTTAAAAGTAAACTACAAGATGATTTAGTTAAAATACAAAACCTTGAAAAAATACAAGCAGGATCAAAAGTACGAGTAACATTTGCTGATGAGATACAGTCAGACATATTACAACAAGCAAAGAAACTTGAATTAGATTTAAAAGAACAAATCAGTGACTTAATGAAAGAATGGCTAGACTAGCTAGAGACAGAGTTTCGTATACTGGTAAAGCGAGAGAAGTAGAGCCACAAGTTTTAGAATATTATACTAGAAACGAAACTATATTTAGACCCATGTTTAAAACGGCAGAGGACATGCAACAGTTTATTGATGAGTTTAGATTAAATAAAAAAATATTTACAGATCTTGCAAAACAAGGGCCGTCTGTCGAACCACAGCTACTAGCATCTGCTAAAAAAGCAGCGGCAAAAGAAAAGAAAATGTTAGAGGAGTTAGACATTGGTTTATCTGATGCATCTTTAAAACAATTATTTCCTAACGTGCCATTTAAAAACAGAATGGAGTGGGGTTCTGCATTAATTAAAAGAGATATTGCTCAAGCTGCAAAAAAACTATTTGTCGACAAAGATCCTAACGCATCTCAGTGGTATGCAGTAACGCCAGCTAAATTTGTTAAAAATAGGTACAGTCAAAGCGGTGGCACAAATACGCCAATAAATGAAAGAACAAACGCCATGAAAGGTATTGGCACTGAAGAGTTTTATGGCGGCCCTGACAGTGTGGATTTTAAAGGAAAACATTATACTTCTACTGTAGAAAAAATACTTAAAAGAGCTGCAAAAGAGAATAACTCAGAGTTTAAAATTATTGAGGTTGATGGTGTTGGTGAAGTTTTTGCTATCAAGATTACACCTGAAATGTTATTACCACATAAAACTCATAGAAAAAGGGGTGGACTTGTGTATACTCCTGAGAGTATTATTGATATTTTTGAGGCAGCATAATGGCAGTAGAGAAACCTATAGGATTTGAACAACAACAAGAAAAAGCTATTGAGCAACTTGTAGAAATACAAGGCAACGATTTTGCTGATGGTTTAGCACCTAAAGTAGAAATGCAACAAGACGGAGGCGCCATTGTTGGAGATCTAGATCAAAGTATACAAACTGGTTTTGACATGAACATTGCAGAGGTATTAGACGATGATACTCTTAATGAAATATCTAGTGATTTAAGACAAGCTCATGAGGATGACAAATCGTCAAGAAAAGATTGGGAAGATTCTTACAAAAAAGGTTTAGATTTGTTAGGCTTTAAGTACGAGGAGACTTCACAGCCTTTTCAAGGAGCCAGTGCAGTAACACATCCAATGTTAGCTGAAGCTATCACACAATTTCAAGCTCAAGCTTATAGAGAATTATTACCCGCTAACGGACCCGTCAGTACGCAGATAGTTGGCAAAGTAGATAGAGCAAAAGAAGAACAAGCTCAAAGAGTAAAAGAATTTATGAACTATCAAATCATGCACGTTATGGAGGAGTATGATCCAGACATGGATAGTTTACTTTTTTATTTACCACTTTCAGGATCGGCATTTAAGAAAATTTATTATGATGCAGGTTTAGGTAGAGCAGTATCAAAGTTTGTACCAAGTGATGATTTGTATGTGCCTTATCACACAACAGATTTAGAAACCGCTGAGAGAATTACACATGTTATAAGAAGAACAGAAAACGATATTAGAAAATTACAGGTATCAGGTTTTTACAGAGATGTAGATTTAAAAACTTATGAAGATGAAACTGCTTTGCAAGAAAAAGAAAATAAGCTTGCTGGCATGACAAAAGTTCAAAAGGGTGAAGAGTTTCAATTATTAGAAATGCATGTTGAACTTAACATTAAAGGTATTGATGCTGATGATGGTATTAAAGTTCCATACATCGTAACTATAGATGAGGGGTCAAACCAAGTATTATCTATTTACAGAAATTACAAACAAGACGATCCTCGTATGAAGAAAACTCAATACTTCGTTCATTACAAATTTTTACCTGGTTTTGGTTTCTATGGTTTTGGATTAATTCATATGCTAGGCGGTTTATCAAGAACTGCAACTAGTGCACTTAGACAACTTTTAGATGCAGGAACTTTATCTAACTTACCTGCTGGGTTTAAGGCAAGAGGTCTTAGAATACGTGATGATGATGCACCATTACAACCAGGAGAGTTTAGAGACGTTGATGCACCTGGTGGTAGTCTAAGAGAAGGCCTTGTTCCTTTACCTTACAAAGAGCCAAGCGGTACATTATTTCAATTACTTGGTTTTTGTATTGAAGCTGGATCTAGATTTGCAGCGATAGCTGATCAAAAGATTGGTGACGCAGCACAAGCTGGTGCACCTGTTGGCACTACAATGGCTCTTCTAGAACGTGGTTCTAGAATTATGAGCGCTATTCACAAAAGACTACACTATGCTCAACGCATAGAATTTAAACTTTTAGCAAAGATTTTTGCTGACGATTTACCACAAGCTTATCCTTACGCTTTGAGTGGTGAGGGTATGCAAATGATGAAGGCTGAAGATTTTAGTCCAGAGATAGATATCATACCTATTTCTGATCCAAACATCTTTTCAATATCTCAAAGAGTTACATTAGCTCAAACACAATTACAATTAGCACAAGCTGACCCTGCATCTCATAACATGTATGAAGCATATCGCAGAATGTATCAAGCACTTGGCGTTAAAGATATCGATGTTTTATTGCCAGTGCCTTCAGGACCGCAACCAACAGATCCAGGAATGGAAAATGCTGGTGCTTTAGGTGGTGGATCACTAACAGCTTTTAGAGGACAAAATCATGGAGCTCATATTGCAGCTCACAGAGCGTTCTTTGCTTCTGTTTTAGTTAGAAATAATCCTCAAGTTATGCTCATTTTACAAGCTCATATCATGGAACATGTAAGTATTGAGTCTAGAGAAGAGGCAGAAGACGATGTTGCTAAACAAATGGAAGAAGTTACACAACAATATGGTGGAGAAATACCACCAGAACTTCAAGCAGAAATGCAAGAAGCGTTAGAACAACAAATTGCTGAAAGAATTGCTGCAAAAGTCACTGAAATGGCTCAAGAAGAGGCAGAATTTGTGTCTCAACAAGGTCAAGATCCACTTGTTGCGCTAAAAGAACAAGAATTAGGGCTTAGAGAGGCAGAAATAAACAGAAAAGCGATGAATGATCAGGCAAATCAAGAAATGGACTCTATGAAACTTGCTCAAGACGCTAAAATAGCGCAAGATAGAATAGATTCACAAGAAGATATTGCACAATTAAGAGCAAATGTTAATTTAAGTAAGCAAAAAAATGACAATAACAGACGCAGAACATAAATTACATTCTTTCTACACACAAATTCTTGAATATGTAGAAAATACTTCCAAAAGTGAAGAAGATAGTATACTTTTAGCAGGTGCTATGATGGCTGCATCTAGGTTTTTGTACTATAAAAACTTAAGTACAAAGCAAGCAGACGACCTTGTAGAACAAAACACAATTGATTTGATTGAAATAATCAAACCAACTATACATTGAGGATAAAATGAAGTTTAAAAATGCAAAAATGACTACTGTAAAAGCTAAAAATCCTTTTCCTAACCCTGTTGTAGCATCAGATGCTGCAATAACTTACGCTCCATACGTTGTAAGAAAAAACAAAGGCGCAGGACCACAAGGACAGACTAGCAATATGCAGATCAAAAAAGTTGCCTTTAAGGGCGTAAAGTAATAAAACCTACTGAACAATAAGGAGGTTTGTATGAACTTACTAAAAGATCTTTGGGCTCACTTGAAAGAGTGGTCCGATTGGAAAATGAAAGATTGGATTAAAGCTGCGATTGTAGCGATAATCGTAATAGTTATAATAGGAGCAATTTAGAAATTCATGTGGCAGTTATTAGCAAAACCCTTACTTGGTGTGGCCACAGACGCTGTAAAGGGTTTTGTAGAGACAAAAAAAGCAAAACAAGAACTTAAACTTACAACAATTAAAGCTACTCAAAAACTTAAAGAAGACCAAATTGCTGGCAAAGTTGCATGGGAGCAAAGTGCTGTAGATCAAATGAAGGGGAGCTGGAAAGATGAGGTAGCATTAATTGTTTTATTACTTCCAGCCGTTCTAGTCTTCACGCCTTTACAAGAGCATGTGCACAAAGGTTTTATTGCTTTACAAGACCTTCCGTCGTATTATCACAATTTGTTATATATTGCGATTTCTGCGAGCTTTGGCATTAAGGCTGGATCTAGCGCAATCGGATTAATTAAAAAGGGGAAGTAAATGGCTAAGAAAAAAAACAAAAAGAAATC
>VTLG01012548.1_pt1 | contig 12451 bp, 15 predicted proteins | sample 4694571 | NCBI WGS metagenome assembly VTLG01 (sample SAMN12604809, study PRJNA352737) | marine metagenome | biome: ENVO:00000447; feature: ENVO:00000209|ENVO:00000569|ENVO:01000036; material: ENVO:00002151; isolation source: viral sequences binned using virsorter ... | reverse complement strand
ATGAAATCGCTCACGCTACTAAGCAAAAGAGCCGATTGGATAGAGATGAAAAGAACTATGCCTTTGAAGAGTTGATTGCAGAATTGTCCAGCATGTATCTCTCAGTACACTTCGGAATATCTTTTGGTCCTACCAAAGATAACGCAACATATCTTAATTCTTGGATTGAAGCTCTTGGAAATGATGAGGCATTCATTTGGAAAGCATCAACCAAAGCCATGAAAGTTGTCAACTATGTGCTGAAAGAAAGGAGGGAGAAATTACAAAAAGCAGCATAAGTGATTCGTTTTTGGTGGGGAGTGTCAAAGCTCCTCACTATAAAAAATTATAAGTTATTGTTTTTAAACGATTCTTTTTTAATTATATGTTTGACATTAGGGTACGTTTGTGGCATTATAATGGTATAGAGAGTAAGAAAGGAAAAAAGATGACAACGGAAAAAGATTTAATAAAATTACATTTTGATCTAAGGAACAGGTGGTTGGAATCTACTTGGACTGATGATGATGGGAGCATAGTAACAACAGAAAAAACTTTATCTATAGGAAAAGAAATGACTAATGTCGCTCGTTTACTTAGAGTTAAATTTGGAAACGAATCATATTAAGATAGAAATTTAGAAAGGAAGTTCAAATGGGAATGTCAAATTGGATATTAGATTTAGAAGAGAAGTTCTGGGATCATGCTCAGGAGATTATCGGAGAGTGTGATTCTTGGGCAGAGTTCTTGATCAAAATGACTAGACATGATTCATTTAATTGTGTTGCTGATTTAAAAGAATTAAGAATGTTCTGGGATGAGTTTTGGAATTAGCATTTTATGCCATACTGTTCATAGCCCTTGTGTTTGTTATCTTAGGGCTATGCCTAACACTTGATGAATAAGAAAGGAATAGAGATGGAATATAAAATTGAAAAGAATGTGCCAATGCCTGAACCGCAAGCATCAAGAAAAAAATATGATTTTGTCAACAAAATGGAAGTTGGGGATAGCTTTGTAGTTAACTCACGCTCAATTGCTAATTCTATTCAAGGGTACTGCAATCGGACTTATAAAATTAAAATAGCTCAGAGATCTATGGGTAATTCTGAATGGCGATTATGGAGGGTAGAATGAAAACTTGGATAAGTGATGAAGACTTGGGCAAAATAAATAGTAAAGATCTAAAAGACTTAGTCAAAAGATGTAATCAAGAAATTGGTGACCGATATAGAGATAGATACTACTCCCAACACATTAGAAAAGATCAATTTTTTACTTGTGAATCATTTCAGTTTGGAAAAAATAAAACCTATACCAAAAAAGAATTAGATAAAATAAGATCAGAAAATGATTAAAATTTTTCTCAAGGCTACTGCCATCACAGCAATGATAACAATTTTTTGTTTGCTTTTAACTTTTATTCTCGTTAACTTGGTACTTGGTTGTGAAACATGGGATCAGAATTTATGGACTCCTTATAACTCATGTGTCACGCCTCTCCAAATACTGGGCATAAAATCGTAATTTCCTCTCTTCAAAAATGCCCCAATAACTTAGCCCCACTTTTGTGGGGTTTCTTTTTTAAAGATCATAAGTTATATATAACATACAGTTAACCACTGAAAGAAAGGTAAAAAATGAAAAGAAAAATCGGTAGACCTAAATTTGAAATAACAGAAGCTATCTGTGCAAAGGCTGAACACCTTGCTTCAAAGGGATTAACTGTCGATCAAATAGCAGCAGTGTTTGGCGTTTCAGATGCGACAATATACGAAAGACAAGCAGAAAATCCTGACTTTTATGACGCATTAAAAAGAGGTCGTGCCGCAGGGATTGTCGATGTAACCAATGCCTTGTATGAAAAAGCAACTGTCGATAAAGACAATACGGCTATGATCTTCTGGCTAAAGAACAGAGCTGGATGGGTTGATAAACAGGAAACAACCACCACTGTTGAACAAAGACATGTCATAGATTTAACTGGGATAGATAATGAATCACTCAGCAAGCTTGAAAGAATACTTGTCCAGTCTGACACTGGAACAAGTGAGAGCAGAGAAGTACCGAAGGTCATTGAGGGAGTTTACGAAGGCTAGTTGGAGTTCCATTGAGCCTGGGGTAGAGTTTCAAAACAATTGGCACATTGACGCTATATCGGAGCACCTGCAAGCTGTTGCTGAAGGTGACATCAAAAGGTTAATTATAAATGTGCCTCCAAGGCACATGAAATCGATCTCTGTAGCCGTAGTCCTTCCTGCCTGGACTTGGGCAAGGCAGCCAGAAAAGAAGTTCCTGTACGCCTCTTATGCTAGTTCTCTGTCAATTCGGGATAGTGTTAAATGCCGTAGGTTGCTGGATAGTCGGTGGTACAAATCTCATTTTGGAGAAGCCTTTCAATTAACTTCTGATCAAAATCAAAAGCAAAGATTTGAAAACGATAAAACTGGAGCTAGGATCGCTACTTCTGTCGATGGAGCATTGACTGGTGAAGGCGGAGACATTATTGTTATTGATGACCCACACAATGTCAGGGAAAGCGAATCGGCTACAGTTCGGGATAGTGTTCTTGACTGGTGGGATCAGGCGATGCAAACCAGACTTAATGACCCAAAGACTGGTGCATTTATTATAATTATGCAAAGAGTGCATGAAAAGGATTTAACTGGGCATATACTGGCAAATCAATACGATGAATGGGATCATTTATGTTTACCTGCTAAATATGAGATCGGACATCCAACTCCGACAAGATCCTCCCTTGGATTTACAGACCCAAGGACCAAAGAGGGAGACTTGTTGTGGCCAGATAGGATTGATCCCAAAACTCTTGAGGGTTTGGAAAAGAGCCTTGGGACATATGCCTCCGCAGGTCAGTTGCAACAAAGACCAATGCCCAAAGGTGGCGGCATATTAAAAGCAGAGTGGTGGGTTCCTTGGGAAAAATCATCCCTGCCCGATATTGAATATGTTTTACAATCTTGGGACACTGCATTTAGTACAAAAGAAAAAACATCCTATTCTGCCAGAACAACTTGGGGTGTCTTTAGAAAAAATGGCCAAGTTAATGCTATAGTGTTGGATATGTGGTACGATAGGGTGACTTACCCTGAACTAAGGAAGATTGCTCAGGAATCTTATAACGACTATGAACCTGACGCTGTGTTGATCGAAAAGAAAGCTTCTGGGCAATCTTTACTGCAAGATTTACGCATGGCAGGAGTGCCAGTTATTGAATATATGCCTGACAGAGATAAGGAAGCCAGAGCACATGCCTCGTCAGCTTTATTGGAAGATGGAAGAATTTGGTATCCTTCTGATAAAAAATGGTGTAAAGACTTAATTGATATATGTGCTTCTTTTCCTGCCACAGATAATGATGATATTGTTGACACTTGTACTCAGGCTTGGTTAAGATTACGCAAAGGTTGGTTTGTCACGCATTCACATGATTATGAAGATGATGATTACGAAGAAAAGAGAAGGATAACATTATATGGTTGAAATTCCTTTTGCTGAAGGTGCTCCTCCTGATAATTTACAAGTTGAAGAAGTTGGCGATGATGTCTTGATAGGAGATCCAGCACTTGATGAGGTTTCCGATATTGACACTGGTTTTGATGATAATTTAGCAGAAAAAATTGATGAAAAAGAATTATCCACCAAAGCCTCTTCTCTTTTGGGTTATTATAATGATGATCGTGCTGCTCGTTCTGAGTGGGAAGAGCGTTATAAAAAAGGATTGAAGACTTTAGACCCTGATGGTGGATTGGAAGAATCAGAAGAAGAGCGTGCCACTCGTGGGTTATCAACTGTTGTCCATCCATTGATTGCCGAAGCAGCGACTCAATTTAATGCCAGAGCCATTGCAGAACTTTATCCTTCAGGTGGTCCAGTTAAAACTGTTATTATCGGCACACCTAATGAGGAAACTGAAGATCAAGCCAGAAGAGTTAGAGAATTTATGAATTACCAGATTGTCGAGGAAATGCCAGAGTATTTCCCTGATTTGGATCAAATGCTTTTTCACTTGCCGTTAGTCGGGCAGACATTTAAGAAGGTTTGGTGGGATACAAATCTTGGTAGGCAGTGTTCCCAGTTTGTTAGAGCTGAAGATTTTATAGTCGCTCCAGAAAGTAAAGATTTACAAACTTCCCCTCGATACACGCACATTATCAGAATGCCTAGAAATGACTTTAACAAGTATGTCAAGGCAGGTTGGTATATGCCTACTGACTTTGTTGGGGAGTCAATGGACCCTGCTGGACAGACTGTTGGCGAAATTGAAGGTGTTGATACTGATTCGGAAGATGCACAAGATGAGATAATGACGTTGCTTGAAATGCATGTATACGAATTGTTTGATGGTATCGATGAAGAAGACCCAGAAGACGATAATGCTGTCGCTGTTCCTTATGTGGTGACAATTGACTATGACAATGAAAAAATCGTTAGCATTAGACGCAACTGGGAAGAGGATGACGAAAACAAAAAACGAAGAGACTGGTTTGTAAGTTATAAGTTCTTGCCTGGTCTTGGGTTTTATGGTTTTGGTCTTTATCATTTAATCGGTGGTTTGGGTAAGGCAGCGACTGGATCTCTCAGGGCGTTACTTGATTCGGCTGCTTTTGCCAATATGCAGGGTGGTTTTAAATTAAGAGGAAGGGTGTCTGGTGGCGAAGTACAGGTTAATCCTGGGGAATTTGTTGATTTAGACGCTACTGTTGACGATGTAAACAAGGCAATAATGCCATTGCCATTTAAAGAGCCTAGCGGATCTTTGTTTAGTTTATTGGGTTTTATAGTTGAGGCAGGGCAACGGTTCGCAAGTACTGCCGATTTAAATGTTGGGGATGTAAACCCAAATGCACCTGTAGGTTCGACAGTCGCACTTATTGAGCAAGGTTCCAAGGCTTTCTCAGCGATTCATAAGAGGTTGCATTACTCGCAAGGGCAAGAGTTTAAAATGCTTGCTAGGCTTAATGCCAATTACTTGCCTGAGAAGTTTACATTTTCATTCTCAGGAAGCAGTTCTGAAATATTTGCTGCTGACTTTGATGATCGCATTGATATTCTCCCAGTCAGTGACCCCAACATTTTTTCTACAGCTCAAAGGATTGCCCAAGCTCAGGCTGTTCTTGAAATGGCTAGGTCACAACCTGATTTGCATGATTTATATGAAGCATATAAGCGAATGTACGAAGCCATACGCATTCCGAATATTGATGAAATTCTAATGAAACCTGCTGAAGCTCCAAGGATGGACCCAATTGATGAAAATATGTCTGTGATGTACGGCAAGCCTATAAAAGCTTTTGCAGAACAAGATCACGATTCGCATATTGCTGTTCACATGCAATTCTTGCAAGATCCTATGTTGGCAGGGAATCCTGCAGCCAAAGGGATGCAGCCAATGGTTATTGCCCATATAGCTGAACATATTGCGTTATTGTATAGAATTAGGATGGAGGCAAGTATCGGTGTTCCAATGCCACCATTACCAGACTTTAAAGATCCTAAATTTGAGTTTAAAGATGTTAACCCAGAGTTAGATAGATTGATTAGCCAGCGTGCTGCTCAGGTTGTGCAACAAGCTCCTCAAATGAAAGAGATCGAATCAATAAAGGCTATGATGCAAAAAGGTCAGCAAAAAGAAGATCCATTACAGTATGCACAACAGTTAGCTAAGTTAGAAGCTGATGCATTGAAAGCTAGAACACAAGCCCAGATTCAAGCTGATCAAGCTAAGGCTAAGTCTTCTATTGAGATTAAGAAAGCAGAAGCTGAACAGGATATGCAGATTGACATGGCAAAAGCTCAAGCAGAATTACAGGCAAAAATCACTAAGTTAGAAGCTGAACTTCAATTGGAAAGAGAAAAGAATGCAGCCAAAATTCAAATGGAGGCAATGAAGAATGTACCCAAGTAATTCATTGCAAACGATTAGACCGATTAATCCAGAAGCTTTTGGCCCTCCTGCTCCTCCTCCTCAACAACAAATGCCTGGAGGTCCACCACCACAAGGTGGATTTAATGCAGAGCAATATTTATTGAATAAGGTTATGGAACTTAAAAAGAGTAGAGGGATGGGCAGTGGTGCTTTAGGTAATTTAATGGCAGCGATGCCTACCCCAGAAGGAGGATAAGCGATGGAAAATTTTAAAACCGAATCGTCATGGATGAACCCTGCACTTCTGGCGTTTTGGGCAGAACAGCAAGGAATTACACCTGAAGAAGCCAAGCAAAAAGCTATAGAGGGTTTGCAAAATCTTTCCAAGGTCGGGCAGACATTTAAGAAAACCACTCAAACACAGCAACCTACTCAACAACAACAGGAAGACACTGGTGCTTTAGCCAATGTTGGTACAGATGAAGATGTAGGTGCTTTAGCTAATGTTGGTGATGATGCTCAACAGGAAGACACTAAAACTGTGTATATGAAGTCGGATCATGGTAATAGTTTTGGAGCACGTGTAGGTAGTAGTTGGATTACCATGATAGATAGGAATACAGGAATAGGATATACTTTAGACCAGAATGACTCAGGAAAAGGTGGTGGGGATATGGGTTGGCATGGTTCTACACCCCCAAAAGATGCTGATTTACAGATCACAAGTTGGATTGATATGAGGGGAGATGAATCTACAACACATGATGTAAGTGACCAGAATTTGACATTTGGTGGGCAAGTTGACCCTGAAACTTCTGATGCTTACCTCAAGAAAGCACGAGAAGACGATAAAAGCGATAATGATGTTTATTATGAGGTTATGAGACAGAATAAAGATGGTGAGTGGTATGCACAGGGTTATACTGATGTTTCAGGGACAGGGCAAAGTATTCCTGTTGGTGCTTTCAACATTACAAGAGATCCGACACAGTTAAGCTATATGGAAAATACTGGCACAAAAGAAAACCCTATATGGGAAAAAAAGGCTAAAGACACATCCACTTATACACAACCAGTATTAACAAAGACTTGGCAAGGGTACGAACCTGTCACTGGAATGTATAGTGGTGTCGAAGGGATTACCCCACAACAATACGCTAATTTAAGCAATGAAGAAAAGCTTTTGTTGGCCCAATCAGATGTTCCTACTGCAAGCACAGATTTTAAAGATTTTTTTGATATGGGTTCAGGGCAATTTGATTTAGGTGCATATTTCGGGATGGATGAAGGTAAATTTGTAATGAGTAACCCACCATCTAATCAATTTAATTTAGAGAAGTTTTTTGATCAAACCGAAGGTTTAGGCACACAGAACTTTTTACGAAGTCAAAGTACAGATGTTTGGAATGACATAATAAAAGGAGGTAATTTTCTTGATGCGTTGATGGGTAGAAACTTTAAAATGGCTGATGGTTCTTTGTATTACGATAAAATTTATAATGTTGTTAATGATAAAATTACAGATCCTGATGATTTAAGTAGGTATGGAGTAGACCCAAGTCGTGGATATGGCACACCAGACGATCCTCTTAGATTAGATGAGTTTGGTGGGTTTAATGAAGTAACTGGTTTAGGTGGGGGAGCAATTCAAGGTTTCGATATGGGGCAATTAGAAGGGTTTTTTAATGAATTACAAACCAACAAAGACCCTTATACTGGTGATACAATATACAGCAATACTCCTTATAGTGTTGATCCCCATAATATAACAGGAACTGATAACCCACCAGGGTTACAATATGGGTATGCCTACAGTCAAAGGCCACTTACAAAACAAATGGTGAGTGCTTATAAAGGTGGTTTAGGTCCATATGCAAATGTCCAGTATTTAACAAGGTATGGATACACGCCAGAAGTTGGTGATGAGATGTTGGAATACGATGAAGCTTCTGGCGTTTATTTTGATCCTCTTACTGGTCTACCGATTAACCCTGATTGGTTAGAAGGTTTTGCATTAGGAGATCCAGAAGCTGTTGAAACTGGATTGACAGAAGAAGTTTATCGTGGGCAAATGACAACAAATCCGACTACTGGTGAAAAACTATATTATGATGCAGAAGGTAATCCAGTGACAGAAGAAGTTTACCAGACGTACACAGATCCTATGCAATCAGGAGTAACTTAAAATGGTAGATCAAACTGAACAAATAGATAGATTGTTAAGGCGTGGGAATGAAAGAGGCAGGTTTCCAAAAACTACGCAAGGCAATCCATATGGTAATGTCAGGGTTTCTCAAGAAGAGCAAAGGGCAATAAACGAATCAGATAAAATGTTAATTGAGACAGTGCAAAGAATTTTGTCTGATCAATTCCCTGATGCAAGTCAAATGCCAGGTGAGTTAATGGATATGTGGCAATTTCTGGAAAACCAAAAACAAGCTTTAGGAGAAGCAAATATAAGTGGGAATAGTGTGTCTTTTAAGAATAAGATGACATCTGACGCTAGGGCGAATTTGCAAAGGATTATAGACATGGCTTCTAATTTGCCACAACCACCAATGCCGACACCAAGTCCAAATCCAATACCCATGTCAAGAAGTGTTAATCCTGATCAAGAATTAATCGAGATGATAAATGCTTCAAACAAAGGACCAGGTGCAATCATAACACAAGGATGGCCAATGGAAATTAGTAATCCTAACGCAAAGCCTAATTGGCTTGATCTGGATCTTTTAAGAACAAAAATGGAATCTGATCGTAAAAAGCCTGATGAATATTATGATTTTATGAGAGGGTTAATTTACGATGACAAAGGATTAAGATATGAAAAACCTGAACCAAGTTACATGGATGATATAGTCAGTAAAGCTAAAGGAGAATAAAATGGCTGAAGTAAACGTAGAAAACATGGAAGAGAACGCAAGTCTCTTTGAAGAAAAGATGGGTTTTGCTCATAATGCTGATGGTTTGGATATGACTGATGATCAGCTTATAAACTTTCTATTGCTTTGTCATCAAGGCGAATATGGCGGTGAAGAAGAGGTAATGGAAGAAGAAATGATGCCTGAAGAGAGCGATGTTAAAGTTAAAGTGATGAAAGTCGGTTCAGGCGATGATGTCCATGCAATGATGAACAAGTTATTAGGAGGAGGTTATTAATGCCTAGTAAAAAAGGATATTATTTATCAAAGAACAAAAAGAAAAAGCCTAAAAAAAGTGCCAGTAAGAAAAAGTAAAGGTGGTTATAAATGGGGTAAGTCTGGTAAGACCTATCCAACAAAAGCCAAGGCTATTAAGCAAGGCAGAGCTATTTATGCTTCTGGGTACAAGGGCAAGAAAAGATGAGCAGATTTAAGAAAGTACCTTTTATTGGGGCTTTAGGTGAGTTACTTAGGGAAGGAATTGTAGAGCCTACAACTGAAACTTTTTTAAGATCAGTTAGAGGGTATGGTGCTTTAGGTGATTTGCCAACTCCGACAAAACCACAATTAGATCCAGCTCAAATGGGGAGAACCAAACTACCTACGTTTGTGGAGGATATCCCTTTTGTAAGAACCCCATCAGGATTAGCTGTTCCAGAAAAAACATTAAAAATAGAAGACTTAGAAGGTCGTGTATTAACCCCTGCTTATGGAGATAGGACAGCATCAGATGCTACATTGACACAAGTTGGTGATGTAGATTTAAAAACACCAGTTAAGTTGGAAGGTGGGCATGGTTTCATGCGTGAAGGTGAAGGTCTTTGGGCATCTGAATTTGGAGCTATGAAATCCAAAGCTAGAGCTATGGAAAAAATGGATGATCCATTAATGGTTTATACTGCAATGGCAGGTCAGGCAGGTGACTTTTCTAAAATGATGTCTGATACTACGTTAGATATTGTTAAGCAAAGCAACATAAGTAAAAAATCAGCTAAAATATATGATAAATTAATAAAAGAAATGGTGGATAAAAAATGGCCTGGGATTTTATCAGAGAATATTGAAGAATATGTCAACAAAATGCCAGGTACGAAAAGAAGAGAATTGTGGCAACAAATGGATAAAAAAGCATTTCAAGACTTAGGGTTTCCAAATATGGGTGTAATTCGTACTGCGATATCTGATGCACAACTTTTAACTGTCCCACCATTTGCGTCAGGTCGCTCTATAGGTCAACCGACTTCTTTGGAAGTAAAGCCATCAACTCATGGAACATATGGTACAGAAATTCAAGGTGAATATACAGGTTCATTACCAATTAGTGTCCCTGGTGAGTTAATATTTAGAGATTTTTTTACAAACATGGCTAAAAGGTTAGAAGAAACAGGAAAAGCAAATATACAAAGAACCATGTTGATGAAGCCAAGTATATCACAAAAGGTTGATCAACAAATGATCGATGAAGTTAATGAATTTAATGAATTAATGTTCCAACTTTCACCATCTACACAAGGTCCAAGGTAAAATGACAAAAGCAGCAATTAAAAAAGTAGCACAAGCCGAAATTCGGGCTGCCAAGAGTTTTTTAGAGCGTAGAGGGATTGATTCGGATGAGATTTCCCCAAAAAAGTTTGCAAAAGCAGCAAAAGAACTAAATAAAACATTTAAAGAGACATTAAGAGTGTTGGCTCGTGAATTATCTGGAGGTCAGGTTTAGTGATTAATGTTTTAGGTACATTACCTGAAAACGCTACATTCAGTGATATATATAATCCAGAATTTGGGCAAGATCTTGCAAATTTAGGTAGGCAAGGTGCTCAAGGAATGTCTTTTGGCTCTAGTGATGAAATAGAAGCAGCTTTAAGAAGTCTTTTGGGCGAAAAATCCTATAGTGAGAACTTAGATTCCATTAGATCAGAGTTAGCTAAGTTCGATGAAGAGAATCCAGAGGCAAGCATGGGGGCTTTTATCGCAGGAATTGCTCCGACACTAGGAATTTCTGCTCCAGCTTTATTTACAAGTTTAGCGACAAGGCTTGGTAAGTATGGAGCGTCTTCTGCTCTAGGGGCATTAGGAGGCTTTACAGAAGGCTTTCTTACTGGTGAAGGTACAAGGGACAGAATTGAGGAAGGTGCGACATGGGGGATTATTGGAGGGCTTACAGGGCCAGTTTTAATTAAAGGTTTAGAGTTAGCTCCACAAGTAGCCCAATTTTTTAGTAATTTAAAAAATAAATTATCAAATGTAAGAATGGGCCCGAATGCACTTGGATCTAATCTAGGTAATTTAAGATTTACAAAACCAGAGCTTGAACCAATAGAAGAATATTTATATAGAAAATCAACATTACCTGAAGCAAAACAAAGAGCAGAAGAAGTAAACAGAATAGTTAATGAAGCTCGATTTGAAGGAAGAGAACTTAAACCTGCCGAAATAGATCATATTCGGACTATTGAAAACACTCTTGACATAGATTATTTAAGAAAAATTATTAATAGACCTATGGATAGAGAATCAAGAAGAAAAAGGGCAGTGGAATTAGGTTATGATTTAGATGATTTGTGGTATCGAGGAAGAAAAAGTAGAGAGAATCAAATCGAATTTAGTGGTAGACCTTTTATGTCTAAGGAACCAATTTTAGCATCGACATATGTTCCTTCTTATGGTGGTGGTAGACATCAGGGGGAACTTGCTGAGTTAGTTGTCTCTGATCGATTAAACCCCACAAGAATTACTGTTGATCCTGGTGTTCCAGAAGCAAATTGGAGAGCCATACCTATGGAAACAGCCAAAATGAAAATAGATGATGGTGATTGGCATTTGGTGAAAGATAATCCAAATTTTAGTCATATAGGTAAAAATATTTATAGTGGTGCAAACATGAAGGAACAGTTTTTTACAACTGATGATATTACGAAAGCTGCTAATGAAACAATGCCTATGCTAAAAGATGATTACGCAGTGCCTAAACCTATAATTGTTGATTTTGAAAATATTGTTGATCGTGGCCCTCACGATAGTTATGGATCATTGATATCAGATTATGATCTTCAGGTTTCCCCATCTCCGAATGTTCCTATTAGAAATCAATCTGTAATTGGGGGTGGAAGTTCTATTAGAAAGACAAGTGCTATTTTTGAGCCGTTACTAAGAAACATGAAGAACTTAAATTTTGTTGTTCCGATTGCAGGAGCATTACCTTTAATTACTCCAGAAGGTGAAAGGTAGCCTAAGCTACCTTCTCCCAGTACCCATAGACACAACGTGTGCCTTCACGACTGCAATCATAAGTGTCATTAATGACCCCATCGATTACTGCCACATAATGTTTAGACAATTGGCAAATGATATTACCAGAAGGTAATTCATCTGCTCTAAGATGCGTAGTGCATCCAGAACCGATTTGCATGGTTGGAGTCCATGTAAAGCCCAAGCTAATCATGTAGTCTTTAAACCACTTGCGAGTAGTGCTAATACCGTGGCTGGCTGTTTTTTGCCTAGCAGTAGTTTTTCTACTGCGCTTAGTAACTCGCTGATTAGCGTTACCTTCTGCAAGTCGATTGTAGACTTCTTGATAAGGTAACTCTGCTGCGATTGCTACGGCCCTAGTAACACAGTCTCCTGTACGACCTTTGTAACCAGCATCGGCTCTGCCGCCGTC
>VTLG01005524.1_pt1 | contig 12453 bp, 11 predicted proteins | sample 4694571 | NCBI WGS metagenome assembly VTLG01 (sample SAMN12604809, study PRJNA352737) | marine metagenome | biome: ENVO:00000447; feature: ENVO:00000209|ENVO:00000569|ENVO:01000036; material: ENVO:00002151; isolation source: viral sequences binned using virsorter ... | reverse complement strand
ACAGCATAGTTGTTGAGTGGTTGATATACTACAACATGACCAGTAAGGTCATCATGAATTTTAGATTTGACGTTAGAACCAAGTTTGATCATAATGTAACCTGTTTAGTATACACATATTATAATGCGAATACTATTTTATGTCACATGTATTTGTGACACTAGTTGAACTGTCCACTACCTTCACTGTTGACCAGAGATGTTCAAAGATACAGATATTTACTGCTCTTACTGTTCCCTCTGTTCCCTTGATAGTTAAAGTGAAGTAGCTAGTTGGTGTGTTAGGATGTAGATGTGATCTAGTTGCAATACATATGCAATTCACATATCCTGTGTATCCATCAACTTCTACGAGATCACCTCGCTTGAAGTGTAGATCACTTTTCCCCTTCATCACTATCGTCTACATCAAAGTACTTACGATCTTTGTTACTTGGATTAGGAAGTCTAAAAATAGTCTTCAAGTCATTAAGATCTTTGATATCTTGCTTGAGTTCATCAATCTGTTCTTGTAATTTTACAAAACAGTGATCATTGTTGTTCTGCAACATCAGAATATTCTGAATTGCCAATTTGAATTCTTCTTCTGTCATCTGCATTAATCAGGGATAGTTGACGTTGTAGTTCATATTCTACTACAATAAGATGATCTTGTAAATACTTTTCAAACTGATTGTCTTTAATTAGTATTTGCACATCATTGACAAGTGTGAGTGCCTTAAGCATTCTCTCTTTTTCTGTCTTCATTAGTATCTAGATGGTATATTATACTTTATTGCGTGTAACTTCTCACTCTCTATTATATCAGATTCGTCAGCATTTGTGTGATATGTGACTTCTTTGAGCGTTTTAAGATATTTGAGTACATGCTCTCTTATCTCCATGAGTTCATCATAACAACCTTGATTGTGTGCACAACCACGCAAGTCATGGTCTGGTTTCATTACTGACTCTGTGAATAGAGACAGTGCTCTATCATATTTGATAGCAGATGATTCTGCTCCTACTGATGCTTGATCTTTCATGGTTTTTTAAATGTCACCAACACTATCTATATCTTGAATATCGCATACTGGAACTTCGTACTGTCCACCAATTAAATACCATGGCATCTTTTGTCCATGTAACTCTGGGTGTGCACAATAGTCTGATGTATATTCTCTCTCACCGAGATACTTCATTTGATCTTCTGGAATAGAATGATCTCTTAACATTGCTTGTAGCTGCAAGTGCGTCAACTCTGCTTGCGTGGGTACTTTCATTAGACCTCCATAGTTTTCTCATTTTAACATATATGTCATTTTTTGCAACCATGTCACGAACATTCTTAAATATTCTAGCAGACTTAGCAAAATGACAGGTAGCATGATCTGGTTCTTGGGGTATTATATTACCTTCTTTATCATACTTTTTACCGTTTCTATGATTGGCATATCTCCTTGATCTAGTAAATCCCATCTCAAGAAACTTACGACACATATCCATACCTATAAAATCTTGTTGTTCAAGATAATCTAGATACATGTCAAATATAGCATGTGCAGACTCTATTGCAATCTTTGGAGTCTTAAATCTCCAATGAGCACATATATCGTCAGTATAAGGGCGAACCAATAAAACTCCTTGCTCTCCCCTTCCAATACGATAAAGTTTACGAGTTTCCTCGTCTGTAAAATCAAGCTCCTTATAGTTGAGATCATAACAAAATTCCAGCATATAATCGTGCGACTGCTGTTATTCTATCATATATTACCTGATTGTCAACCTGGCGGTGTAGGATCTGCGTTCTCGTATGGTATTGTACCGTTTGGTCTTATAACGTATGCTTTTATATAATGATCTGCGTCTGGTACGTTCTGTGGTTGTGGAAACCAATCAAATGCAGCGTCTGTTGCTGCTAATTCTTGATCAAAATAGTAATATATGTATTCTAATTCAAATATTCTATCAATTTCTGCTTCTGGTATGATGTCATCATAGTATGCAAGTACAGTTGCCTTTTTATCTGCTGCAAGTGTATGATACTTAGTGTTATCAATTACCAATACAAATTTGTTGCTTAACTTTGCGTAGTCAGCAACTAGCATCTCTTTAGATTTTGGATTTAATGATATTAATGGCATAATTATTCTCCGAAGTCACCTGCGTCAATCATCTTGAGTATCTCATCAAGTTCATCAGAACCTGTACTTGGTTTAATAGTGGTTAATCCAGTTGCCATATTAGGTGCTGTTATAAAGTTAACAGGCATTTCATCTATTGATGCTGTACCTATTGCAATTGAAAGATATGTCACAATTCTAGTTGAGAACTTACTATACACTGACTGTGGTATGGTATAGAAATGTGTTACATCATCAAGATAAGTTTTTCCATCACCTAATTTAGTATGCTTTGATGGAGTGATTGGAAATACTACTGAGTTAGCAGCAATCGTTGCCTGATCTTGTGGTATATCTCTTAGTTTCTGTCTATATGTTACCCACTTTGCTTTTTCTTCTGCAGATATAGGAGCGTCACCGAGCTGTGTCCAGTCACTGTCCATTAATAAGAAGTTTCTTATCAATGAAACCTTAGTCCAGTTAAGTATTGTTGACTGAGAGAAAGATGCTTCTAGTGCACGTTCTAAATCATTTTCTTGTCCCTGTCTATATTCTATCCATTTATCAACTATTCTATTATATAAATCATTTACCTCTGTTGGAAATGGTGATGTATCAAATTGATATGATACCCATTTATATTCACCAGTCTTTTGATTACGTTGGTACTTAGTCTTATTCATCTTAGTAGAACCATCTTTGTATTGCACAAATAGTTCTAACTTATCTTTGTCTGAATCCCATAGAGGATATAATATTGGAACTATATCACTAGTCCAATAATCATCATCTATTGTTTTCATCACACCTTCATGCTGAATGGTCTTATCAAAGGCATTCAAGTATAGTGATGTTTCTGATGGTGATGCTATAGTTGCCATTTATAACGCCTTAATTAAATATTTTACCCTATGGTATTTAGTGATGAGAGGAATGTCTTTCTCTGCAGACACGGTTGCAAGTGTAGTTATAGGTGTAGATGATGACATTGTAAATACACCATCTGTTACTGTCAATGCTGCACCAACTGCTGATACTTCTCTTCTTACCTGATCAATACCATCATCAGAATTAATAGGTTGTCCACCTACATCTACGTTTCCTAGCAACGTTGCACCACCAGTAGATACAAATGTAGTGACTGTTCTTGGAGCATAGAATAATGTAATAGCACCCAATCCATAGTTATCAATGGATCCCGATGCTGTCTGATATACAGGTCCTCGATCTTGTTCTAATATTAAAGTTACATTATTTGCTCTCAACTGATCTCCTTCAGCAATAGGAAGATCAATTGTTTGCCATGTTGACGTACTGTTAGCTGCTAATAATATTTGACTGAATAATGTGACATTGTTAGATGTTCCTTTCTTATAGAATACATTTAATGCCTGATCTGGATTCTCTCCACCATTACCATTACTACCTCTGATTACAGTAAATCTAAGTGCATTGACATCTGTCAGATTAAGTGCTCCTACCTCTAATTGTCTTTTACCACCTGCGTCTTCAGCTTCACCTGTAAATGGTATATACTTTGTTATCTTTCCATTAGTATTAAATGGTATAGCATTACCACCACTAAAACCAGTATTATCTCCTGTTCCTGGACCAAATTGAGCTTCTCTAATGTCATCATCTGTTGATGATTGCCATATATCTCCATCAAATGGTGATCCTTGTGGATCTCCACTACTATCACACTCATAATATTTTCCTGCTGGTACAGTAATATCACCAGGCACAGATGTTCCTTCTTCTCTTCCGAAGTATTGTACGTATACTTTTCCTCCATTGGGTGATGGAAGTGCATCGCCACCTTCACCACCACCTTGACCAGAGTTACCAACAAGAACTGTAACAGTAGCGTTTACTCCATTCAATCCTAGGATTGCTCCTGCACCTTGTCCACCACCTCCACCAACAGCATCATAATATTGATCTACAGTTGTAAGTTGTATTTTTACATATCCATCAATCGTAGGCAGTGAACCATTATTTGTTAGAGATACACCACCATCCCAAAATGATGTTCTATATGCTGATATACCTCTTCTACCACCTGATCCACCACCATTACCATTATGTCCGACACCAGCAGTTCCACCTTCACCACCATTTGCTTGGTTGATGACACCACAAGCGGATCCACCACCGCCACCGCCACCAGCTGTACATCCACCTGGTGAACCATTACTACCATTAGCAACGTCTAAAACTGCAGTTGTGGCAATAAGTCCCTGTGCAGCTGCTCTTGCGTCACCACCTTTATAGCAACCATCAGTAGTTCCACTACCGTTGAAACCACCACCTGATCCTCCGCCACCGCCTCCACCGCCAGCACCAGCGATTAGAGTTCCATTATAATAAAAACCTGTAACACCACCACCAGAACCAGCAGTAGCACCATTTCCCCATGCACCACGAGCTCCACGTCCTGAAAGACATCCTGATGCACCACCAACTCTAGGAGTGTCACCACCAGGTTCTGTACCATTACCGATACCACCTGGCCAGGCATTCCAAGGATTTCCTGTAGCAGGGTCATTACCTGGTGTTCCTCCAGAAGTATTTCCTTGTCTAGTGTTGAAACCACCTACACCACCCTCACCTATTTCCCAACTAAAAGTTCCTGTGTTTGCAGTCATTGTACCAGTTAACAATGCACCTCTACCACCATATCCACCATTAGCACCAGTTTTACCTGATATTGTAGTTGGCCAACCAGACCACGTAGATGAACAGTTAGATCCTGAGTTAGCATTACCAGGACCTCCACCACCACCTGAGACTTGAATTGTTATACTTCTAGAAATCTCATTAGAAGATGCTGCTGGTATTTGATATGATCCATCTGTAGTATATTCAGTTTCTGGATTGTTAACTACTTGTTCTTTTGCTTGAGCAGTTCCATTTCCACCTCCACCAAATCCTATTGCACCTAATGCGTCATTACCACCACCGTTACCAGTCATACCACCATTAGCTCCAGCACCACCAGGCGTTTCTGTGATTGAAATTCCATTCATATTCAATAATGCTGCAGGAACTTCTAAAACTCCTCCTGCTCCTCCTGTACCACCACTATTTCCTGCTTGTCCACCTCCACCACCATAACATCTAATAGTATAAAATGTACCATCAATTGTAAGACCAATTTCTGCATAACCACCAGCTGTGCCATCAGTATCACTATCTGCACCGCCACCACCTGGTGCTTGCATTGTAATATACATTCCAGTAACATCTCCCGCACTAGAAGGAGGTGATGTTACAACTGTTGAACCTGGAGTATCAAGTGTGACTTCTTTAATATTAATAGCATCGCCAGGTATATCAAAAATTTCTTGCTTTCCACCTACCCTTGTGCTAGTGTCAACAACATATGCTCTTGGTGGATCTAATATCTCTGTCTCTGCAAAATAACCATTTGCTAATTTTACTGTTATGGTGCCTGTAGCAGGAGTTGATGCAGGAATCTCACCAGTTCTTGGTTCTACACTAAAAGTCGCAGCTCCAAATCCAGGTGCTATTATTGTGAAATTACCACTGTATTCCAATGGTAGTGCACCATTGACAGTTACTATGTCATCTACTGACAAGTTATGTGCACCATCTGTATTGATAGTAATATAACCAGTATTAGAATCATATGTCATTGAAGTGACATTTACACTTGCTGATTCTGATACCATGTATTGATATTGTGCATCACCAGTATCTCCTGCTGTTTCACCGATACCATTGGTATTACCATAAGTTGCTGTCTGTGAGTTCTGTAATGGTCTACCAATCAAACCATGCGAATGACCAAGTGCACCACCAGCAGAACCATTTGGTTCAAATACATTAATATTTGCTCTACTATTAATATAATTGACTGCATACTTATCAACTTCAGTAGGTCCTAATTCTGCTAGTTTTGTCTCATCTACTTCTACAGATAATATCCTATGATTATGTGTAGGAGGGAATGGAAAAACATAATCATCCATAGGTCCTATTTGATACTTGACAGATCCTGTAATATATGCAGATATGTCAGCAGTTATATCAGTATATCCTGTAGTTTTAACATCACCGATAACAAAAAACTCACCACTATTCATCAATGTATCTTTAGGAATATACCACTGTCCACCAGTCTGTCCAACAAAGTTGTTGACTGCATTCTCTGGAGTAGCTGTTCCTGCTCCGTTTACATTACCAAACCCAAGTATCTTTCTATTTCTATAGTCTGGTAAATTAAATGTTCCAATATTGTATGGATAATCTCTTAAAGAAAATGATCTTTGTACTATTATATCTGGATGTGTGTCTGCACCACCTGTTGAAACAGCAACTGCAATTGATCCACTCATCGCAATATGATTTTGACAATTATAATAAAGAGTTGTTGGACTTAAAGTAGCTGTATAAAGTGTTACTGTACCACTATTAGTTTGTCCCGCACCACCAGAACCAGCACCATTTCCATTTACACCATATGCATTATTAATAGTTTTTTCTTGAAGTTGATCACCAGTTCCAGTACTACTAGCAGTTTTGATTAAAAATGGATGATTATCATCTGTAGTAACAGCAAATTGAGCTACATCACCATCTTGAAAATTAAGAGTGGGATTACTACCAGAAACATTACCATTCCTATCAGTACCGTTTATAGTCCATGAAGTTTGACCATTATTAGTAACAGTAAATGAATAATTACCAGAACCAGATGCGAAATTTTTAGTGTAATCTACTGGGTTAACAGTTGTTAAATCAACACTATTTGGAAATACTAGTTCATATGCAAATTCATTTACTGCTTCATATAAACTAACATCTTCTGTTGGTCGTATTAATGAATAGAATGTATTTTGATTGAATACACCATTACTTGGAAATCCACCAAATGGATTTCCGTTGGGATCTAATGCAAATCTAAACACCGCACCATATGGATATGGTAGTTTTACATTTGCCTTGTTATTTGTAGGATCATGATAAAAATTGAAGAACATTTTATTGTTTATCATATATGATCTTCTCAATCCACCAGGTTGAGCTGCTTGAGTTACTTCTACACTCTCAGATCCACCGTATCTATTTTCTATGATGCTGTATAATTCTGGGTAGTCACGAATTAGTAATTCTTTTCCATCACAATATAAATGTTGTGGATATGTGTATTCTGGATCTTCACCTAATATCTTTTGATCAGTGCCAACAAAGACAGGAAGAATTGATCCGACAGGAGAGTGGTTACCACTTTTGTCAGAATAATAATTAGTGTATGTATTCCTGTATGTTGCCATCTTAATATTTAATTAAAAATTCTTGGACTAGAAATGGTTGTATGTAGGCGTCTGCCTTGTTTTCTTCATTAACATCAATATTAATTGTTGATGTTATGTCACCACCAGGAATATATGCTGGTTTTGTTACCACTTGATATGTATGTGGGTCTTGGTTGAAAGGAACTAAATGTTTGTGCACACAATCACCACCAAATTCTTCAACATCACTGATAACATTATTAAGAGCACCATACGTAATCCTATTTGCTGTTCCATCAAATGGAACTTGAGTTGCTTGTGAAACCAAATTTGGTGTATAGTTTGGTGGTAAAGTTGCATATCCAAGTGAATTACCATTTACACCAGTACCAGTAATTGCACTATCAAATTGATGACATTCAGCACCACCAAAACCACACTTGTCTTCAGTTTTACAAGACATCTCAGGAACATATGTGATATTACCACACTGTGATGGTACTGCACCTGGCACACCTCCAGGAGCGTTATAAATTGGATATCCTGTGAGTGCTTTTGTACCCAAATCAGAACATTCAAATTGTAATATGTTTCCAGTTAAATTACCTTGTAAATCTTGCTCAGGAATATCACCAGGTATCAAACATTTGTCTGTTTCATCAAAGTTACATCCTGACCAACAACCATTAAACCATGTGTGAAGTTCAGGAGGAGGACTACTAAATGGATTTAAACTAAAACATTGAACCTGATGCGTTCTATCTCCATTATTAGGACCATCAGCAAGTCTTTGTGCAACTATTTTAGAGGCAGCTGCTTTACATAGTGGTTGGTTAGTATTATTTGTCCATGGTATAATACACAAAGTCATTTTAGAATTACGTGAGTTTCTACCAAATAAACCAAATTCATTACCAACACTAGCTGAAATCCTTGATCTTTTACCATCATGAAAATGAGCATGAGGTTGAAATGCTGTGTGTAATACTTCTGTTTCCTCAGTATAATTACCACTAGACTTGGTAAAACCAGGTTGTCCTGTAATTTCTATTGTTTGTGATGGCAAGAAAAAATTACCTTGATATTGAATTTCAAATTGAGTACCAATATTACTGCTTACATCCATACCCACACCAGACTTAGTTATCTCTACTCCTGCGTCATTGTTCAAATAAGTGTCAAGATAATCTCCTAAATTTGATGAGAATGAAGTTTTAGTAGACTTCGCACCAAGATCAGGTACTTGAAATTGATTATCAAGTAAAGTTGTATCTGGTTTTTTATATCTACAGTTAGAACCTACACCTAAAATAACAGCGAGTTCTGGAAATATACTTGCATCATAAACTGCACCATCACATCTCAAATATCCAGCAGGAAGAGTTTGATATAATGTTGGATCTTCTGGATCTGCAGATGACAACTGATTAGACCAATTGATAATTGATCCTGTCAATGTACCAAGTTTTCCTTTTTCTCTTGAGTATAATACTGGCATTAGTATGCTCGAATAATGTACAAAGTGACTAATGATGGTGTATTAGGATTAATCTGTACACTTAATCCTCTATCTACATCTATTGGTTCTAAGTTTCCAGTAGTCATATTATTTATGAGTAAAGTGCTAGGCAAATTCATTTGTCCTGTAGTCATTGCAAGATCAATAGTGAAATGATTATGAGATCCTAATGAATTAGAAGTAAAAGCATCACCTCGATGATTCAATGTTGTAGGATATGGAAAATCTCTTCCTACTTCATCTGGAGTTGAGTCATAATAATCTGTATTATTATTTGTTGGAGGAGTTGCACCATTACCTCTTCTTGCTATTGGAATTTGATCTGATGCATAATAGTTTTTTTGTCCTAAGTATGTGCCAGGTGGTGGGAAAGGAGCGGTCACTGCTCCTTGTTGCACATTTGTTATACATGTATTGTCATCTTGATATTCTATTGTTTGTCCATGTGCTCTAACTACCCTAGGAACTGTTGGTACTACTGGAACTACATCAGAATCTGTACCATAATGACGGTGAACTCCCAATGTTGGAAGCGAATTTGCTCCTGGATCATATGCAGTCCATGTAACTGTACCAGGATCAAATCTATCTGCTAGTGGTTCAGCAGAAGTACCACCCGTATCTGATCCCGTTGAGTATTCTGAACTTGCAACCTCAAAATATCCAGCTTCAAATGGTCCTAGATAACCACCACCTAATTCTACTGATGGATAAAAACTACCCTCTGGTCTTGGATGTGTATGTGTAGCAGTATGTTCAACACCTAGTTTTCTACGTACAGTTCTAATAGTATCAAAATATGATGGTTCTTCAATACTAATACCTTTTATCTTCCCTGCTAGTTCTGATTCAACATTTGCTGTAAATTGTACGTCAATATAAGATAGCACGTTTGCTAATGGTTGCTCACCCTCAAATCCATTTTCTGAAATATACTGTCCTACAATTGATAGTTCTTGTCCACTTAATAGGTTACCCTCTAAATCTATTGGAACTGTTTGATTTAGTAGTGGTATATTAAACACATCATCATCATTATAACTTGGATATGAATTGCTTATACCAACGAAAGGTTGACCAACCTCTACTATAGGACCATATTCATTACCCAATATCTGTGCAAGTATTGGGTAATCTTTTGCTCTGAGTTGAGAACCATCACAGACTATCCAACCTCTTGGTATACCATCTGGAGACAGTGATGACTCACTCGTACTACCAGTCCATGGCATGATTGTGCCGATGGGACTGGCTTTCTGTGCTTTTATACGGTTGTAACTTGGCATTTGTTATACCTCCATTAACCACCAACCTTGTACACTGGTTGGAATTCCTATTTGACCATTGTTATCTTGTGAACCAAGATAGATTAATGCAAATGCCGCATTAGGAGTCTGAACTACAAGTTCACCAGATGGATATGGAGTTAATCTATCTCCAAATAGTGTTCCTAATTGATCACCTTGTATTGGTAATCCACTAGCCTCAGCAGTTCTAACAACCAATGTGGTATCATATTTTAAGTTACCACCTACATCAATTATTCTTACAACATCACCTGTTTGTGGTGCTGTTGGTAGTGTAACAATTAATGTCTGTGTATTCTGAACATTGATCATGTAAACTATGTTAGCAATCAATGTTAGATCAGCTTCTGGTGATGCTGCAGATAAGTATCTTGTATGTCTTGCACCAGATGATGTAGCGAAGTTTGTGATACCAAATGCATCAATCGAACGATCTTGCTTGACAGTGAACTCACTACCACCATTGACTCCTAGATTCTGTACTGAGAATACATCATCAGTTGTTGGAGATACTGCTGCAGTACCTGTAACTTTTAGTGTTGTTTTAGCAGTTACATTACCTAAGTTATCAACTGAGAATGATGGTACGCAATCTAAGTCTAATAGAACGTTTTCTGGGCAAGATGTTGGATATAAGAAGATGTCTCCTCTTGCTACCACACCAGCATCCCAGTTAATTAGACCTGAGTGATCAGCATGTCCGTCATCGTTAACAAACTGGAATAATTTTGTCTGTTTGACACTATCGTAAATTACGAAGTTACCACCAGTTAGTGTTAAGTTATCGGTTACGTCAAGACTACCATTTCTATATGACTTAGCACCATCACCAAACTGCTCATTCATATTGGTGACTGTATGAATCTTACCATACAATCTACCATTTACAGCTGTTAGAATTTCAGTGCCAGTAGATGTATTTCTAAATCTTAACCATTGCTTGTAGTCTAACTTCTGCTGTGAGATATATCCTCTCTCTATTATTACAGAGAGATAATCAACAATAGAACCACTATCATTTCTTTGTCTAATCTCAGAATCAATTAGACTAGATTGTGTCTGATGTTTGATAACTCTTCTAACAACATCACCAGAAACATGATTCATTGCAACTGATCCTTCCTGTTCTCTAGTTGCAACAATTACATTAGTTCCATCAAAAACTTCAGTAATTATCATAAATTCAAGTTGACCAGTGTTAGTGGAGAATGATGATAGAGGTCCTACAGCAATTAAATCACCTGAGGCAAACTTACCAGTTCCTTCTCCAAGAGATTGAACCGTGATTTGTAATTCAGTTGCACTTGTACCAGTAGCGGTTGATAGAATAGTTGTGTTAGGACCATTTTCCGCTATTGACTGTGGATCTGCGTAGTAACCATATGCTATGTAATCATCTAAATTGTTCTCAAATTCTTGTTCTATAGCAGCATTGTTATTAATACTACCAAGACTAGACCATGCTAGGTTAACATCAAATCTACCAGCATGTGAACCAATTGTTGTTGTGCCTGAGCATGAATCAACATCAAATGTGGTATTACCTTCACCATCAGTCGTTGTTAATCTTTCATTTCTGCTTGCCTTGAATAAAACTCCACTTCCGAAAGTAGAACCAATTATAGGTTGTGTTAAGTAGATAGCACCGCCAAATATAAAGTCAACAGCAGTATCTTGATTCATCTTCAGAGGTGATCCATCTGTAATAACAGATATGACATCACCCTTCTTAATATCAGCAAGTGTCTTGCCAATACTTGTAACTGTTAAATTACTAATAACGTTAGTTCCAGAAGATGCATCACCTGTGAATAGAATATCACTTAGAGTTCCACATCCACCTCCTATAGTAATACTATTATTAATAATAGTGTTACCAGCAATAAATGTGTCACCAGTTACAGAATTAACTGTGAATACATTATTCTCAGGACCACCATCACAGTTACTAGAAATTACAAATGTCTTAGTTGTCTGTTCAAGTGTGGTCTTGACTTGGAATACCTCACCAACATCGTATACAAGTGGTTCAACATCTGGAGTAGTAGATCTTCTACCAATGATAACGTAATCATCAGTATTAATATTACCTCCAAATTCTGCAAGGTATACATCCTCTGTATTACCTTCACCGTCAATAATTTCAGTAGTTCCTGTAGCATCAAACTGTACATTACACTTATAAATTGGTGTATTATCTGGATGGTCATTTCTTACACCTGTGAAAGTACCAAATGGTTCTCTCTCAGCAATAATATAATATGG
>VTLG01003804.1_pt1 | contig 12453 bp, 16 predicted proteins | sample 4694571 | NCBI WGS metagenome assembly VTLG01 (sample SAMN12604809, study PRJNA352737) | marine metagenome | biome: ENVO:00000447; feature: ENVO:00000209|ENVO:00000569|ENVO:01000036; material: ENVO:00002151; isolation source: viral sequences binned using virsorter ... | reverse complement strand
TTTTGCATACTCTATCAAACTCACTACTACGTTTATATTCGCATGTGATACTTCTATTTTCAACAATTCGCCAGCAGTTAAAATTAAACTTCTACTAAGTATTTCTTTTGTTTCTTTGCCACTTATACTTATTTCTTTAAATATAGGAAAATTATGTCCAGTGCTGTCTGTAATTGTCAAAGTCACTGTCGTTGCTTGGTTGGCATCATCTCCTATCAGGATAGAATCTAGTATGGCAAAGTCAAAATCACCTCCGGTTGGTGCTGTATATAATGTAGTCAATGCTGTGCTGCCTACGTCTAGTTTTGCACTAACGGCCCTTTGTATGTACTGATCTTTGGACGCTAAATCCATTATCTTTTACCTCTAGTTCTCAAATCTAAGCGTATGTTGCCTACTTGGAAATCTTGTGTAACTCCTCCTGTTACTGTCATTTGTACTTGTCTTGCTGAGAATCTAGCATCTGTATAACCATCATTCTCAAACGTAAAGCTACCAAAATCAGTTTCACTACCAAGCGGTGTAAATTTACCTTTGAAACTTATAGTAACACCAGGTAAAGTGTTAGCCTCTTCATCTGGCACTATTTGGTTACACTGCACAAACCTATCGCCATTGCCTATCTCTATAGGCCCACTTGTGCAAAAGGGCACAGCAGAACCTAGACTTGGTGAGTTAGCTAAAGAAGTTGACTCATGTTCGTAGATAAAACCACTAGAATCACCAGCTATAGGAAAATCAAATACACCTTGGTCAATCCAACATCCACGATCTAAAGAACCTATAGACCAAGTGTTTTCTCTGTAATTCCATATAACATATTTGTTAGGTGTGTATTGTCCGTCACCAACAGGAAAGCCCCACCATATTTCGTTGAAGTTAGAGTTGTGTCCACCCCAACTAGATGCTCTACCTAATACATTTAGGTTATCAAATACAAAATCGTGTACCTCACAAGCTATCTCTCTCACTTGTCCGTCATATACAAAAAAAGAGTTTTCGCCCATCCATGCCATGAAAGAACCAGTAGATACAATGACTCTTCTGCCTACTGCTTTACAGTTTGTACCAGCGTCAGCAATACCATAAATAAATGGGTTGCCTGTGTAATACATCCTAGATATGCCTGTGTCACTAAATATTATTACGTCTTGCTTGAATTTAAGTGCGTATAGTGCCCTTCCGCCTGTAGGTATTTGTAAATCACCGGCAGAGTTAGTAGCCTTTGATGTCCAAGTGTTTCTATCTTCTCTGTCTGACCAAGCTATCTTTCTTGGATCACTAGCAGAACCTATGGCTACAAGATGCCTTTCGTTGGTTACTACTAGACCTAAGTTGCCTACTGGTGCGTTTGTGACTGCTGTGGCTATGGTATCGGCTGTACCGCCTGAGTTAGGTCGCCACTTGTATATTTTGCCATCACCAGAAAAACAAAATACTAAATCCTCACCAAAATTATCAAAAGAAAAATGACCTGTGTTTAGTGTCAAACCAGATTGGCTTCTAGCATCACCATAATCTTCTACACCATAGTTAAATGCACCCCAACCTAAAGGGTCATTTGCTGCATCGTTGGTAAATCCTGATGGTGTAATATCTGTAAGAGTGCCATCGTATAAGACGTAAACTTTTTGTCTTGTGCCTATGCCTAATACTTGTTTGCCTGTATTGTCAGCATAGGCATACATGCCTATGGGTTCGCCATCAAGTGCACTTGCTAGTAGTTTTGTCCAACCGCCTATAGGCTTTAGAAAACCATTTTCAAACCGCACCAAATCCCCATCAACCCAACGTCCTTTGTTGGAATAGTCAGTTCCGTTTTTAACTATTCCGGCTGGTGGAGTGATAGGAAGTAGTGCCATTCACTATGATCCTATTTGTTTTGTAACAGATGTTGGTGTAACTTTTTCTGCTATCTGTGCATCTATTGATGCTTTTAGTCTTGTAACTTCATCAGCACCAAGAGCAGCTTCAACCCACCCTTGTACTTTAGCAGCATCTAAACTGCCAAAAGCTACGAAATCAGATATGCTATCAGTATCTAAACCTTGACTTCCATAAACACCTGCGGTCTGTGGATTGCCCTCTGAGTCATTATTAGAATCATCTGTGCCTGTCAGTCTCCAATGTACGTTGTGCACGACATCACTATTACTGTCTTTTGTTGGGTAAGTGTCAACTGTACTTACATCCCAAGTATAATTTATTGCCATATTTTATTCTCCTTCTAAGGTTGTTATTCTTGCTTCTGCAGCTTCTAGTTTTGTTGTAAGTTCTTGGATAGCCTTTGTAAGCACTGCTGTAATTTGAGCATAATTAAGATTTTTATGTCCTTCTTCACCAATTACAAATTGTGGTAAAACAGTTTCTAGTTCTTGAGCTATAAAGCCAGTATGCTCTGTATCATCTGCTTTTAATTTATAATCTCTTGGTTGTAATGTTTTTATAGTTTCTAAACCATATTGTGTATCAACTATATCTTTTTTATATGCAACATCAGAAGCATTTGTCCATGCACCCGCATTTGATAAACTTGCAGTATTTCCTGTACTAGCAAAACTTAAAATTCCAGAAGATGTAGTATGATAAATATGTCTATACGCATTTGCTGAATCAGCAGAACCAATAGCTAACCCATTACCACCATTAGATTGAACAGTTAAATTAGTAGCGTCAATAGATGAAGTAAGACCAATCATAAGCCTACCACTAGAATCAAGACGCATTCTTTCAGTATTATTGGTATGAAAACTCATAGGTATACTGGCAACAGCTTTTACTTTTAATTCTGTAGAAAGACTTTGCAGTTGGCTATAAGTAGTACCACTATCGTTACTCTCAAATGTTAGTTGAGAAATATTATCGGCACTCCTACCCCTAATTTCTATTCCATTAGCTGAACTATCAGAGACTACATCTAAAGAAGCATTTGGACTCGTAGTTCCTATGCCTACTTTTCCAGAAGAATCAATAGCTAAGTCATAACTAGCTGATGAACTTACGTGTCCTATATAACCAAAACCTGCATCATTACCACCTATAATAAGACCGTGTGGACCTCCTTCTCCTAAAAACTTACCAGCTATAGCAGAGGAAGAAGATACAGTTAAAGTTTGATCAGGACTCGTAGTTCCTATGCCCACTTTTCCGTCAGCTTCTATACGCATTCTTTCTGAGCTATTTGTAACAAATGTCATATCACCTGATGACAATTTATTTTCAAAAGAAGCATTACCTGCACCATCTATACCAACTGTAACTGTAGAAGAATTGGTGCTAGATTTAAAAGATAATGTTGAGTATGTTTGTGTTGATTCAAGCAACCCCACATCAGCAGCAGCAGTGTTATAAATATGAAATGTTTTAGAAGGACTATTAGTTCCTATGCCTACTCTATCTTCACCACCATCAACAAACAACATATTGGCATCGCCATTTGATTCAACTCTGAAGTTTATGTCTACAGAATCTTCGTTTATAGCAACTTCTGTTCTGTCAATCATAAAAGCATTTCTCAAAGTTCCCGCTTTCATAACTCCAAACTGTAATTGACCATCCTCTGAACCATCCGCTTCTTGCATTATCTCGCCTTGTATATTGGCATAAATAACATCTTGAGAATTATTATTACGACCTTCAAAGTCAATCACACCTACAACATCATCATCTGCTGGTGAGCTAGAGTTTCTATATAGTCTAAGATTTGGACCTGAGTTTGCATCTGCATCTGTAGATGTAAGTGTCAAATTGTCTGAGTTATCTGATACTGTAATTGTCATAGCTCCGCCAAAATCCACCTGACCCATGTTGACGGCTGTTCCGGTCAAACTAAAGATAGCATCTACGCTATCAAGGTTGTTATTGATTTTTGTGCCCCAGGTATCTGTACTAGCTCCTACCTCTGGTTTTACTAGACTTAAATTGGTTGTATTTGTATCTGCCATGTTTTTCCTCTCTAAGCTGCCTTATCGTTATCTAAATTTGTCCAAGTCGTAGACGGATTTGTTTGATCTGTCCAAGTCGCTGTGGCTGTCTGTTCCGTATAAGTTGCAGCTTGTACTACTTCTTCAGTCCATTTTAATCCACCAATAGCAGAAAGACTAGATGTTTGTGCAAGGGTGGCTGAACCTCTGTCAATTTGCCTTGCAACTGCGCTTACAGATGCCGATGCAGCGATTGTTGCTTCTGCTATAAATGTGAATCTTCCCGTAGCAGTCATGTTTGAGACTGCTGGGCCTATGATTACCCCACGATCTATTTGCGTACCTGTAGCCGTCATACCAGACGTAGCTGCTATAGTAGAGGCACCTAAGTCTATCTGCCTACCGATTGCGGTGAGACTGCTTGATGCAGCGATGGTAGCTTCACCACCATGTATTAATGAACTCTCTGCTGTTACTGCTGATGTTGCAGCTATGGTTGACGCACCAGTTATAACAAAACGACCCGTAGCAGTGACAGCAGATGTACCAGCTAAAGTAGCTGCACCTGTAATAACGAATCTACCGGTAGCTGTTACGGCTGAAGTGCCTTGTAATGTGGCTGCCCCAAAATGGTAAACAGGAGTACCCCAACGTCCTTTACCATAAATTCCAAACCCGTAGCCTACTGTGGCCATAAGTTTACGCTAGTGTTATATCAATGTCTCCCGCATCAAACCTAAATACATCTCCACTGCTTACAGTCTTACTAGCTGTAAGGTTTGCATAAGCAAGCAAGTTACCGCTTGATGAAGCGTCAAATATACCTACTGCGACTACAGTTCCATAGTCTGCTGTAGCTGTCGGATATTCAACTGCTGCTGCGTTAGTTGCTGTGGTTGGGTTTGTGCCAGAAACATTGAATGTAGCTGTTTGACGTGCATAAGAGCCACCGCTCACCTCAGTTCCCCCACCGGTGTCTGATGGTGCACTTGTGAACAGTGCTACGTGCAAAGATGATGGTGCTGTAAAAGCGTTGCCACCAAAAACATGCTCTAATACTTTGTCCTCTAAATAATCGCTAAATCCTGACATAGTTTCTCCTAATTATTGAAATGATATACGTTTTTTCTCGCTTTACCATAAGTTCTTCGTCTTTGTATCAGTGAACCTTTACCAAACTCTGCTTTCTCTTGTTCTAGTCTCATTTCTTCTAGGGCCTTTTCAAATTGTGCAGTGAATAAAGGTACTCTCTCATCTTCCATAAGAAAGATAGAAGCGTGTTTCAGTGCTCCATACAAGTAAACATCTGGATGTCCTGTAGAAACAAAGTTTGTTGTTTGTGAGTCGCTAAGTGCATCTACGCTTCCATAGTAGGTAAGTTGTAGCGTATAACTTGTATCTGGTGTCGGTGCTAACTCTAAACTTTTATCAACAACTGCAAAATATATTGGTGATCCTGTTACATTGTCATTAGCTTGTCTGTAAACGTCTAAAGATTCTATAGACTGTTGGAACAAGGGTCTAAAATTATTTGATGTTATTTCTACATTGATAGCTTCTAACCAGTCTGTTGGCAAAGCTAGATACTGTGAGTCAGCAGTTGCGGTTGCTCTTTTAACCATATCTTTGGTTCTGAGCCTTCTGTTCAGTTCCGCTTCTGTATTGTCTATAAAAATATCTAAAAAAGATGTCAAATCTGATCTGTTAAGATAGTTTGCTATGTTTGTTTTAAGTTCTGAGTAAGTCATACTTTACCTTTCCAAGTTCTAAATGCTTGGTTATCAGGATCGTTCAGCCATTTTTTGAGGGCCTGTTTATCATTTATAGAACCATCCCTTACCATGCGTTGATATATTACCATAGGTATCTCGGCAACATGACGAAACTCTTTACCTGGTTGTTGCTCACTTAGGTTCTTACAGTGCTCTACAACAGGCTGTACGTTTTGTTTTTTGTGATAGACGATTTTATCGTCCTCAGTAGCAAAAACTTCTTCACCACCGATACTTGTGTCTATTATTGTTTTTCTAGTCATCTGTAGTATGTGGGGAGCTCATGCCCCCCACAAAACTATTTACTAACCAGCGTCAGTAGATGAAACTTTAACATCAGCGACAATACCATGTGCTGCTTCATTCCTCATCTCAAGGCCGTATTCGACCACGATCATTTTGGTTTCAGCATCACCGATTGTGCTTATATCAATAGTTTCAAAGTCTCTGAGATATGCAACTGCTGCAAACTCAGGGTCTAACAAGTGAACCGCCTGTTCTCTACTTCTGTTTGAAGGAACTACTCTGAGTTCTCCAAAATCACCAGAATATATAGAAACAGAAGCTTCAATAGTATTAGCATCTACGAACTGTCTAGCTTGCGCTCTACCTGTGAAGCCAGATATAACTGATTTGTTATATGGGCCTACCATCAAGATAGAAGGCTCTGCACCACTAGCGAAACATTGTTGTTGAACGTCTTTGATCATATCTTCGGTCAAATCCCTTCTTGTTCCGTTTGTTCTAGCAGCAGAAGCAGAACCATTTGCACCATCAGAAGCTTTGTTTACGTTGGTTTGATACCAAGTTTCCAAAGACCTTGTTTGACGGGCAGCAGAAGCCGTACCTGTTACTTTAGCGATATTTTGAGTCAAAGCCTCTTCCATATCTCTTTTCACAGCTTTAGCCATGATAGCAAGCTGGTGAGCCATTTCTGACCTCTTACCAGCAGCATCACTAGCTTCTTGCGATCCTGTTACTGTTGCATCTCTTGATGAGATCATACATACGTTAGATTCCCTTGTCGTAGCAGTAGAAGCTGATCTACTTAACTCAAAACCTTCAAGCTGTCCGGTTGAAGATGGAGTTGGTAGCGTTTCTGTTTGCCAGTCAAAGACTACATTGCTTACATTTGTCCTTCCAATGCTTGATAGAAAAGGTGTTTGTGATGGTGATATGTTGTAAATAATATCACTAAGTTGCTCTCTGTCAGCAGTGGCGGTGTAAGTATCAAAAGCATTAGTTACTTTTGCCATAATTTACTCCTAAATTACTTTAATAATTGTTTAAATACTTCGGCTGCATCTGATGTTTTACCAGTTTTAGCCAACCTTTCTCGTGCTTTTCTGACAGGTGTTACTGATTTCGGTCGGTTAGTAGTTCCAGGTCTTGCAACCCTAGCTTTCGCTTTTTGCGTTGGTTTTTTCTTCACAGCTTCAACTGTTTTACTGTTAAGCCATGCGTTTCTCAAACCAAGTAAAGCTCGGTAGTCATATACTGTGTCCATCTCTTGAGGTGAATAACCTAAGACGTTAATGCCATATTCACGAATAGCTGACTTTTCCTGCTGCGCTGTTTCAGGATTTTGCCATTCAGGTATGAGTTCTAAGAGTTTTTGTTGACCCTCTTGCACCATTTGTGCATATTGCTCTTGCTGTTTAGCAAATGCTTCTTGTTGAAGTCTTTGCTGTTCGGCTTGAGCAGCAGCCAATCTCTCTTTTCTATCATCCCAAATTTGCTTTTCACGAACATAACCTACGGGATCATCTTCATATAACTGTGTCCAATCTGGTTCGTTAGCCATCTCGCCCTGTATTTGGGCTTCCATCTTTGGTAACAACTGTGCATAAATAGCATCTCTCTCCGCAATCTCCTTTTCTTTTGTCTCAAGTGTTTTTCTTTGTTGAGACAAGTCTTGGGTTTTACGGGTGTAATCTTGCTGACGTGAATATCCGTTTTGGAGTTCCTCAAGCGTGACCTCTACTTCCTCTCCATCAACCCTGATGGTATATAAAGTGGGTTGCTCTTGTTCTTCTTCAATCTCTAATTGTTCATCGTCCTCGATTTCTTCGTCATATTCAATCTCTTCTTCGGATTCAGCAGCTTCTTCTATTTCTTCTGCTTCTTCTTCATAAGTATCATCTTCAATGACATCTACCTCTTCATTTGCTGTTTCTTCAACTTTATCCTCTTGCGGAGTCAAAAAACTCTCAAGTGACTGGGTAGCACTTTCTAAGTCTGTTTGTAATGCAGTCGGCTTTGCGGTGTTGCTCATAAACTCTCCTTATAAAATATAAGGACATTTTATACGAATTTAAAAGACAAAGTAAACAGTTAGCCGATAGTTCTAACTTTATTTATGTTTGCTTTGGTGAGCTTACCTTTCTCTGCAATGATGCGCAGATGTTTTTCTATTTCTGGTAACAATAAAATTGACTTATGCAAGTTTTCTCTTGCATCTACCTCATCTGGTTTTTTTGATGTTATCCAAGCTTGTAAGTATTCTTTTTTAAGATTTTCTAAAGAAAGTTTGAATACATCTGATTCTAGTATTCTTTCTGCTTCTGATGCTTGTCTGACTTCTTTTTCAGTTACCATTACAAAGCACCAAGTAATCTACGAGTTCCGCCAGTTCTAATTGGTGAAATAATATTTTCTATGTTGAGTATAGGGTCTTGTGGAACTGTAAAGTTTGTCATGACAGGCATTGTTGGAATCACTGGTTCTCTTTCTAATATTGGCACTGGTAATGTTGGAAAACCAAGATTTAAAGGTATGTCTGGTATAAAAGGTAACTCCCTTGCCACAGGCTCTATGACGGGCAGACTGACTGGTATTTCAGGCTCAACAACTGGCATCATGGGTTGAACCATAGGCATAACTGGCTCTACTGAGGGTGCTGGCATGCTGGTTACAGACGTTTCATCAAAAAGAGTACCGGCTGGCATGGGTGTTCCCATTCCCATTGGCAAGCCTAAGTCTGCACCAGTCATACCAACACTTGTATCACTTACGTTAGGAAAAAAAGTTGTTTCTTGTTGTGTAGTTTCAGGTGGTGTTATTGTTCTTGGAACAAAGGGTGTAGCTCCTTCAGCTAAAAAGCCCATAGGCTGATCGGGAGAAAAACTCATACCAGGAGCTACGACTTGTTCAAATGGAATACCGCCAGCTATTTGTTGTGCGTAGGCTTGACCGCTTAACAGCCCACCACCCATGCCCTGTCCGGCTGTTAGGTTGGTTCCGCCAAACCCTGCACCACTAGAGTAAAATTTATCTCTAGCAGCATTTCTCTCATTGGGGTTTAGATATATATATGGTTTGGCGGAGTCGGGAACTCTACTATAGCCTTCTGTGGTTTGTCCTTCTTCTCCAGTTACAGGATCAAACCAGAAAAATCTCATTGAGTCTATATACTCACCTTCTAGTGCCCTTTTTCCAACGTCACTAAATGCAAACGGATCGTAATTTTCTTCTGCCATAGTTTTATTCTAGCATTATGTTACTTTTGATGGCAAAGATAAATCATCAGCAGTTTCTAAAAGATTGGCATTGTAGATAGCCCTTCTGCCTACTTGTTTGGCATATTTAGAATCTAGTAAGTTCTCTGCTGCACCTTTCCAGTTTTGTTCTTGTAAGTCACGTAACATATTTTGAAAGTTAGAAATACCCGGTACTCCCATATTGAAAGCCAAATCCATCATAACTAATTTAGGTCTAGGGGGTAAATCTTTGAACCACTCCCATCTAGCTTGCAGTTCTTCTTGTACTATTTTGATGTCGTTAGCGAGAAGTATCATGGCTTCATCCTCTGATATACCTCTATCGTCAAGGTTTCTGCCTACCCCTATAGTAGTTTTACCACTTGTGCATAAGTAGGGTTTTAACCTTAGACCTTCAAACTCAATTAGATGTTCTGTGAGTTCTTTAATCATTTTTATCGCTTGATTGTGACGCACCAAAATAAAAACTAATAATCGCTGATGCCAAACCGCCTAAATATCCGAGCACAAGAGAAACTATAGTGTCTGAGTTTTGATCGGGTGGCATAAGCGTGACTGTAAATATATAACCGAGAAAGCCAACTATGATTAGAATACCAACTATTCTGCTTGTCCAATCTTTTGAAAAAGCCTTCCTAGCATCCTGTATGTCCTCTGTCTCAAGCTTAAATACATCTACCTCAAGCTCTTTCATTTTAACTTCAAAGTCGGTTTCTGCTTTCTTGAGTTCAAGCATTTGCTCTGGTGTAGCATTATCCATAGCTTGCTGTATTGACTTTGAATCATTCTTACAACCCAATACATCTGCAATCATGTTCGCTGCCATACCACCCATCGGGCCACCCAACGCTGTTCCAAGCGTAGGAGCAACTGTGCCCACAATGTTTTTTAGTAAATCTTTCATTTTGTTTTGTGTGTTTTGACTACTTCAAATTCTGCGGTTTGACTTGCCCCATCATGGGGCACGAACTTACCCTTGTTTTTCATAAGCTTAAAAGTTCTACCACTTTTCATAAAATGAAAACCTTTTGGTGCTTTTACTTTCTTCTTCACTTCTTTTTCTTTTTTCTGAGTTTTGCAAAATCAGCAGCAGTAATTTTATTTCTAGGCTTTGCAACTCTAGCTAATTTTTTTTGTTTTGGTGAGTATTTTTTAGATGGCATATTGTTTCTCTCTTTTTTTGCTCCAATAAAAATTTCCAAAAGTATGCGGTTTGTTTTCTTTTATCTTCCGCACTGACTTTTTTTACCACTAATATCTTTTCATTCTAGTGACTTTGACCTTTTTCTTCTTCATCTTAGGTTTCATCGACTTTTTATTTTTATGTCCAGGCATATTTTCTCCTTATGTTGTATAAACTTGCAAGGGCTCATTTTTCCCTTTTACCTTTAAAGGCTCTAATAATTCTAACTCATAATCTGATTTTAATGCACTATTTCTTCCTATCAAAATATCTACACCTGCTTCTTTGGTACCACTCTCTAACCTTGCTCCTATGTTTACAGCATCGCCTATAGCTGTGTAATCAAACCTTTGTTCACTACCCATGTTGCCTATAACCGCATAACCTGTATTGATGCCTATGCCAATGGCAACTGGTTTGATACCTTTCTCTACAAGCTCATCGTTTAATACTTCCATGTTTTTTTGTATGTCTAAAGCACAATCAATAGCTTTGTTTTCGTGGTTATCAAGGTCTAAAGGAGCGTTAAATATAGCCATCATTGCATCGCCTATGTACTTGTCTACCATGCCACCATGCTTTTGTACTGCTGACTGTTGTGCTGTAAGTGCTTTGTTCATTATGTAAGTTACTTGCTCTGGCTCAAGGTTTTCTGACATAGAAGTAAATCCTCTCACATCGGTAAACAAGAATGTAGCATAGCGTTTTTCACCTCCTAACTTGAGCTTATCTGGATTTTTCTGTAGCTCTTTGACTTGTCTTGGGTCTAAGTAATGCTCAAATTGTTTTTTAATTTGCTGTCTTAGTTTGTATTGTTCTCTAAATCTAAGATAGAAAGCTACTGAGGCTGTAACAAACTCACATAAAACAGCATAAGTTACGTCAACCAACACACCTAGCTGTGCAGTATAGAAGCCATAAACACCAGTTGCGAACATAATAATAAATGCACTAGATACACCAAGAGTTATACCAAAAAAATTAAGCACCAACCAAATAAGACTTGTTGCTACGACCAATAGAGCAAGCTCTAAGGCTAAAGCATAATCAGGTATGTATGGGCTATCTTGTATCAATATAGACTCTGCAAGTGCAGCTTGTATTTTGTGCGGTTCTAACAGTCCTACAGGTGTTGCTATCTGAGGCATAATGCCTTTTGCAGTAAATCCAACAAAAACGAATTTATTTTCTACGTCCATCTCAGCAAGATTAGTTTGTGGTGTATCTACCCAACTTACCCACTTACGACCTAATGAATCAACAGATACAGGCGGTAGGCCTTTCACTCTGACTTCCTCAAGCCCATTTTGATTAGTTCTTATAACGTAAGTATCTGCACCTGCTAACACTTTCAATACCTCTGTTCCATAGGCGGACACCCAACCATCTGGTGTTCGCATCAATAAAGGTAATCTACGAACTAAGTTGTCTACATCTGTCCTAGCTACTGATATGCCCTGTGTCGCATTTTGTTTGAGTATCTCTATGTTTTGTATCACACCTTTGGCTTTCAAGCCACCAACATCATCTCCAAGTATGACTGTGCCTTGTGTTGGTGGATAATCTCCCTCTCCCTCAAACATAGCAAGTACACTAGGAGAAAAAGACAAAGCTTCTGAAAACTCAAAGTCTCCTCCAAATCTATCGGGTTGAGGAAAGGCTAAGACCCAACCAACACCTGTAGCTCCTTTCCTTAAAAGGTTGATATGTATTTGTGCAAGCGTTTGACGAGATAAAGGATAACCACCCTCATTTGCAATATCATTTTCAGTGATATTAAGAATAGTAAAATAATCTGATGGTTTTTTTTCTGGTACAAGTGCGTCAAATGTTTTGAGTTTGAGTATCTCAATCGGTTTGATTTGATAAAGGAAAGGTAAAGAAAAGATTACCAATAACAACAAATATTGTAATTTTTTCATCCAGAACTTTGTTTGATTGTTATAGTTGTTGAAGAACCGCCGTTAATTTTCACTGTATTTGATACACCATCCTGTATCAATATTATTGTATAACTATTTGAACCATCAAGATTTAGTTTAGCACTTTGGCTAACTGTTCTGGTAAGGCTGATA
>VTLG01003119.1_pt1 | contig 12453 bp, 11 predicted proteins | sample 4694571 | NCBI WGS metagenome assembly VTLG01 (sample SAMN12604809, study PRJNA352737) | marine metagenome | biome: ENVO:00000447; feature: ENVO:00000209|ENVO:00000569|ENVO:01000036; material: ENVO:00002151; isolation source: viral sequences binned using virsorter ... | reverse complement strand
TATGCCAAACAATCCACTGTGATGCAGTTGTAGCCCCTCTAGCTTTGAGGATAACAACATCAGGAGTAACACCTAACCCATGACCTATTGTTATATCTGTATCATTAGTTCCATTACCTGTGTAACCCACAATAGAAAACCCTGCTGAAGGATTAGCACTCAATTGAGAAGTAATATCTCCATCACTATTAGACGAAGCAGACCCTCCTCCTTTCCAATTCCATGCAACGTAACTATTACTAGCGTGTTGAACATCTCCATCTGTTCCTACCGTAAAACCTCCTGATATAAAAGATTCAAGTCTTTCTGAATAATTAGTCTCAGCCATAGTACCTTCGGGTCTTAGCTGTTTATCAACACCCCTTACAGAGTCAACTATGTATTGTGCGTTAGTATTATTTCTTGTCTTCCACCAAACTAAATCAGGTTGAAATTCTAAGTTTGCAATTTGTCTTCCATCGGCTGTATATCCAGACCAAAGTTGAGTACCAAAATGTTTATTAGGTAGCAGTATTGTTGGGTCGGGTAAGTTTGCTGAACATAATGATTTAAATCCTGTTGGTTGGTAACTAAATGGTTTTTGACCAAAATTAACAAATCCTACTGGATCTGTGCCTCCACCAGCATTACGATATGCCCAAAAAACAAGATCAGTTGGAGTGGCCATTGAACTTATATTTTCAGCATTCCCTGCTGCCGATCCATTTATAGTAAATGCGACAGTACCAGCGTCACTATCTACCTTTACTCCAACAATATCGTTATCACTTAGAGCAGTAAGGCTTCCTTGAGAAGTACTATCATTTATTCTAATCTCACCAGTATAAAGATAATTGATTCCATTTAATTGGTCAGTACCGCCATTCTCTGCTGTATTTACATTTCCTACTCCAACTACTCCAGTTGCTACTGTGGTAAAAACCCATTCACAATACCATTTTCCACTTGTAGGTATTTGAAATGATGAAGCTGGTTTTGGATAAGTACTAGCAGGACTAATAGTAAAATCTAAATTTCCATTTGCGTAAGTTAAATAATTCCCACCTCTACCGACTAACGGATTTATAGTAGAAAAATTATTAGTTGGACTATCAGATACAGAATCATTACCTTGTCCAGCAGCTACAGAAAAATTATTTGGTGTGAAGTTGTTGCCGTTACCACTTGAATCTTTGCCAAGTGTTGTTGCAGTCGTTCCAGAATTATCTGAAAAATTCAAATAAAATCCATTTGTTCCATAACTTCCTGTGTATTCTTTTGGTATTAATTGACCAGTTGTCGAATTTGTTTCGGTAAAATCACTTGGTGTTAGTGCTTGACCATCAATTACATTTACTTCTGCACAGTACATATCACCATAAGCTCCAACACCATCTTTAGCGATATAAGTGTTGTAGCCATCTCTTAAAGCTCTAACAGTAGTTTGATTTAGTGTAACTGTTCCAGTTGTAGAAAAATCTGTTAATCTTTCGCCATTAATATAACAAATCATCCTATCTGCTCCTGTGCTGTTTTGCGTGTCATATACTGTCATAACGTGCATCCAAGCAGAAAAATCTCTATATTTTGCTGTAGTTATATAGGTTGCACTTGTATTTGGGCCAACTGCTCTAAAGCTATCATTACTAAAAGAAATAGGTGTTTCCCAATTATCTTGAACTCCTATAACTGTTTGTACTCCACTATCTGAGGAACATCTTTTTACCCAACAGCTAAAAGTCATTTTATATTGACTTGTTGGTTCTTGTGCGTATTGCCTATTTAAATAGGCACTATCGTCATCATTAAACCTTAAACTACGATCTACAGAATAGCTGGCAGCCCCAGCTGCCGCTGCCGAACCCATTCTAATTGTGTCATAAAAACCCATTTAACTTCTCTTGACATCTAATGAAGTTGCACAATGAATATCCCCAGATGCAAAGACAACATAGTCAATACGATCAACCGATCCTCCTGCCGTTGAAAGGGTTGGAGGAGAACCCCCTGCAAACTTAAATGCTGTATTAAATGAAACTATGCGTGATCCTGTACTATCTTGCTTTATAAATATCGAACCTGATTGACCTACTGCTTGGTTTGATGGTGCTGCAATAGTTGTATTCTCACCAAGAACGACAGGTGAACCAGTACCTATCACAAAATGACAGGCAGTTGCAAAATCTAAAGTAGTTGTATTTGATGAAGAATTGACTGCTTGTATATTTGCTGCAGCTCCTCCAGTGAGTGCAATTCCTCCTGATTCTGTTTCTAATTTTTTTACATTGTTATGGTAAAGATCAACCCCTCCATTAGGTGTTGCCACTATGCTTTCTTCGTTATATACAGCCCTTATTTGTATTTCATTTGTACCATCTCCTAGTATATTTAGATGTCCTGAAGCAGAAGCTACAACATTATCTGTTCCATCATGGTAAATCTCTAAATCTCCGTCAGTTCCAAATTCAGCTTTTGCATTATCAGCAAACTCAAGTTGATTGTCTGACCTGTCGAAAACAATATCACGACCAGCAGTAGCACCATCAAAAGTGACATCTTCTTGAAATATATTTGTTGAAGTAAAAGTATTAGCTGCCGACAATCCAGCATGACCAAAGTTTGTTGCAGATACATCACCTAAAGAAACAAACGCATTATTAGCTGCGTTTCTTATTTTTAAGGTATTACCATCAATATGAGGAACATAAGCTGCAACACCGATTGTAGGGTCTCCAGAACCTTGATTAACAGTACTAAGTGCAGCAATTATTTGATTTAACTTTGTTCTTACAACAAGACCAGTACCATTATCAACTGTAAAGCCTGTTCCACCAGTATTATCGACTCTTGACATAGCAAACCAACTTTTTTTTCTAAGTATATCCTAAATTTTAACCTTTACCAAAACCAATAGCCGTATAATTAAAATTTCTTGCAACAGATCCTCCAGAACTATTTTTAAAATGTATTTGGAATCCGTCACCAGTTCGATTTGTTATTTCATAAAAATCACCGCTTTGCATATCAAATGCTGTAATTCCTATACTTGGTAGATTTGAATTTGCTCCCAATAGTGCTGAAGTTCCAGTAAAGAAAGTATGGTCATAAGTTACTGATGTGTTACCACTAGAAGTCTTTGACCCGACCTCTGTTCTTTGTTTAAATTCAGCAAAATAACCTAATTGCGAAACTCTTATATCTTGGTTTGTGTCGTTTGTTGTTAATACAGTTTTAAATTTAAATGTTCTACCTTTAAATTCTCCATTAGCAAATTTTTGAAAATTATTATAATTAGTTCCATCTTGTGAGTATTGAACAAAAAGTTCTGCATTAGTATCGACACTTGCTGTTCCATCAAAATCTTGTCTTGCATCTAAATCAACAATCGAATCAAATAAGTCTGTTGAATAAACAGAATCAGATTGCAATAGTTTCCTAAGATCAAGAGTAAAGACAGCACCCAAATCTAAAGTTTCATTAAATAAATATGTTCCTGTGGACGCTACTCCACCAATATCATCAATAGAGTTTTCTGAGTCAATATCTGTACTATCATCAAAATTACCTACTCCAGCAAGACTTATTGTATTTGAACCAGCATCATAACCAACATTTGTCTTAGACCCTTGAAATGCAGGGCTGTCTTGATCTTCCCTTCTGGCTTGTACAAGTAGTTTTGGTTGTGCATCTGGTAAATCTATTACAATAGATGTTTCGCCTGTGCTGAAGCGGTCTCCATCATCTTGTGTCTTAAGAATGTATTCCCCTTCAAGTAAACTTACGACCTTTTCTGTGCTTGCCCCACTTAAACCAAAAACAAGGTCAGTCGCATCTTGAAAAGTTCCTGTTCCATCAGTCTTGGGAGAATGTCTGATATGAATACGTCCCCCTGCACGAACATCTGCATCTGTAACAGCGTCCCATCTTAATTTAATATTTTTATCATCTACCACTTCATATGTAAGATTTGTAATATCAGAAGGGGGAGAGGTCTTACCAACAGCATCAAAAGTTTTTTCGGTTGGTTCTCTTGAGGGTTGTCCAAGACCATTAAAACTGAACACCCTTATTTTATATTCACCAGCTTCAGTATTAAATATCTCTGCATCACTTGATAATGTATCAATCTTTTTAAAATCGCCATTCTCATAACTATATTGAACTTCATATTTTGTTGCCCCAGACTGCGTTTGCCAATCAAGAATTAATTTACTTACAGCTTTGTTGTTAATTTCTACAATTTTCTCAGTAACTGTTAAGCCTTCTGGTTTGTTTAAAATAGTTGTAAGCGTATTAATAGTCCTTGTTGGCATTGTTGTGCCATCTTCAACAAAAGCATATTTAGCAGAATTATGAGATAAAGCTGTAATTGCAAAAGTTTTATCTTCATTTTCCTTAACAGAAACAACCCTCCATGTGCTTGTTTGCAAATTAGAAGTTTCTAAGATATATGGTGCGTGTTCATTTGGTGCTGCACTGAAGGCAGAAGATACAGTAATTGTTGTCCCAGAGATACCACTTATTGTTTTTTCTTCTAATGAGCCGTCTGGCAAAATAATAGAAATTGTTGGGCTATCTCCAAGACTAGGAATATCTGTGTTTGCTGAATCATCTAATACAACTACTGTTGTGCTGGTAACACTTTTAAGTAAACCTCCACGTCTTACACCAGCTTTTAACCTGTCAGATATTTCAATAACATCACCACAGCGCACTAATGCACCAGCAGCCGCAGTCGTTGAGAATGAACAAGTTTCACCAGCATTTTGTTCATTATATAAAAACCAACGGCCTAATCTTCTTGCCTGATTACGACTAGTTGTAGCAAAAGCTTTTATATTTTTAACAACAACTCCATATTTTGTTTGAGTTGCAGAATCAGCTTCTACAGTTTCAACATCAACTTCTTGAGTTGTCATGTCAAAATAACTAACATTTATTACTGTGTGTCTTGTTTTTAAACTTGAACCAGCATATAAAAACCCTACTTCAGTAACATTTGCATTTGTAAAAATATAACTTGGATCTTTTGGCGCATCTTGTGATATTGCAATTCCACCAGCCGAATAAAAAGGCATCACTCTCATTACAGAACAAAGAGAATTTATCAATGTGTATGCCTCTTGTTGCTGCGTAATATTTATATTGCAGCTAAATCTTGGCTCTGTAGATCCATCACCATTACCAGCATCAACTGATGTACCACAATATTCACTAACTGTTTTAAAACTGAATTTATCTAGGTTAGATTCAGCAATGCCACAGCCAGCCCTTGTATCTATAAGTAAATCGTAAAGAATCCAAGCTGGATCTGTTGTCCAAGCTTTATCTGTTTTAAAAGTTCCGTTAAAAGTACCAGCATAAGAGATTGCACCTGTTTGCAAGTCTACAGTTGCATTATGAGGAATTTTTACCTTGCGACCTCTTATTCTATATACTCGTCTTGGGATTCTTGGAAATTGTTCAGCATTAAATCTTAGAGCAGTATGAGCAGTATTAGCATAAGCGTTTTGTTCATAAATAATATTAGTAGCTTGATTAAATTGAAAAGCATTTATTAATTTTGCGTCTGTACTATCTGCTGTGACTCTTTCGACCCTGATAGCAACAGGAAAAGATGTTGTTGATTTTAGTTTGACTATATAATCTCTAAAATAAGCATTTGTTGACCTACCGCTTACTGTGTCATCTATTACTGTTGTTGTTGTCCCATCATTTTCAATAGTTTTAATTAATAAATTTACTTCTACTCCATTAATGTCACCATTATTGGCAAATGATTGCATTGAAGGAAATCTTAAAGTGACACGAACTGCATTTATATCACTTGAACTTACAGTATGAGTGACAGGGGAAGAAGTCGTGACAGTTGTACCAATAACAGTTTCTGTTTCAATATTTGATATACCTTCAATAAATGTCTGGTTAGCAGTCCCAAGTCTGAAGTCAAAACCTACATCTTTATAATTAAAATCACTATCTTGCGGTGAAGTATTGCTTGCGGCTTCTTGTAAAACTTGTGTTCCATTTAAGAAAATATCCTTTTTAAAAGCATTAAAGTATGCAGTTGAAGTTTTATCTGTAATACTAGCTTTTGATGCAGTTGCTGATCCTTCTATTTCGCCCTCCCCAAGCAATTCAACGATAGTATTGAATTGTTTTGAAGATAATGCACCACTAGGTAGATCAGGATTGCTAAATACTGTATTTTGATCAAATTCTTGTATAGCCATCAGTTGTTACCCTCCACTTGTACAGTATCAACCCCATTAGAAACTACAATAGAGCCAACTAAAATTTCTCCATATACTAAATTAACTGGAACACCAGCGTTGCTAATATTTGTTAGCCCTGTAAAAGAATAGTTAGAGGCCAAAGCTGCTGGATCTAAACTATCTTGCATACTTGTAGGTGATTGGTTATTTTGGTCGGGTGCAAGCATACTCGTTACGCCATCAATGATCATACTTGTTCCAATACTTGTCAAAGCACTTACAAGCAATGTACTACCTATAAAACTACCAGCAGTAATTGCACTTGCACCAAATAAAGCACCAGCACCTAAAAGAATTGGCAAGAAATTTCCATGAACAAGAGGAATAATTCTTATATCTTCTTCAGTATGTAGATTTAGTAAATCCTCTGTTATAACTTTTTTACCGCATTGTATTGTGTAATGTTGTCTTGCCATATGTTCCTCTACTCCTAAAAAATTACACTTTAAAAAACTTATTGCCTCTCTAGGTGTATTCAAGTCAACCTCAAACTCAGCCTGACCTAAAAATTTTCTTAATGTGCCGTAAACTTTAATTTTTTTTAACATCTATCTCATCAGGTCTGATTACTGCTATTTTATCTGATTTTGGCGAAACAAGGTAAAAAGGCAAATCAATAGCCTTACAACTAAATCTATCAGTTTCTGAAAATTCAAGAACATCTTGAGGATGACTATGAACTATCCCAACAATTTCATCTACTTTATCTTCAATATCAGCCCAATCTAAAGGGTCTATTACAAATGATTCAGTTTTAAATTCGTTTGATATGTTTTTGCAAGGAAAATAAATTTCTTTATGATTTTTTATTGCAACAACACCACAAGCCTCGTCTGGGTCACACTCTTTTGCATGATTAATTGCATCTTGTTTCCAATAGTAATTCATTATCTATTTATGTATGTACCAACTCCAGCAAACTCATTCCTAGTGACTTGTCTTTTTGGTAATTTTAAATTTGCTTGATCCAAAGCACCCACGAGTTCAAACTGTACAACCTCTCTTGATTCGTTGGTTTTTCTATCAATAAAAAATATTTCTTGAGGTAATTCATTAGATGATGGTGTTCCAAATGGATTGCTACCCCCAGAAAAATTTGCTGCGTCAAGTTCACTTGCGTGAGTTGTTATTCTGGTTAACTTGGCATCTGCTAAATCATTATGAGGTGTTGTCAGATTAACAATTATTAATAAGTCAGTCATTGTTATTACTGAACCGCTTCTTGTAATGCCACCTAAATTTGCAATTGTAAGGGTAGGTCTAGGAACTTGACCTCTCCCTGTAAATTCAGCACCTTCAAATAAAATAGGTACTCTTTGATAAGAATTTCCTTGCCAAACTATTTCTGCATTTGAGTTCATACTAGAACCAGCATGAAATCTAAATGTAGTAGGAACACTAGATGGGTTTCCTGTTGCATAATGCAATCCCTCTACAAGTTCCAATACAAACAGTTCTATTCTGGAACTAGGATTTAGTTTTTGTAATTCAGAAACTGGTATTGCCATTATGGTTCTGCCACCTCTTCAAAAGTTAAATTCATAGTAACTCTATTATTTAATATTGCTGTTCTACTTCGTCTCGTGCATATAAATTTTAAAGCTGAAGAATGATGTGGCGGTGTAAAATCAAAGTTTGCTTGATCGTCAAATCTTGCATCTAAAAAAGTGTCTATTGTTGTTGCGTCTGTAGTAGATACATTAAAAGTTAAATTTAAAGTAATTAATCTTTTATTTGCTGGCAGCCCAGAAACAAAACGCTGTTCATAGCCATCACCTAATTTTATTCGTATGCTGTCCTGTTCAACAGTTTCCTGAGTTGAATATTGAGGAGTGATACTTGGAAAAGTTGCCATTATGCTAATAAACCTCCAGCACGTTTTTGTTTTATAAGTTCTGCCTGTATTGCACCAGCAAGCTGTTGACCTAACTGATTACCTTCAGAAGATGAACCACTCACAGCAGATCCTGAGGCATCTACATTAACAGTAATTACATTTGTAACGCTATCTCCTCCACCAATTTTGCTGTTTGGGATTACATTACCTCCTTTTGATCCCATCTGCAAAATCTCTGGGCCTCTTTCTCCTACAACATAAGCACCGCCAGCAGATACTGGGCCGCCTCTTTCTTTACCAAATAATCCAGATAAAAAACCACCTCCAAAACCTTTACCACCACTTAAAGATTTTCCTATATTGCTAATCGTTTTATTCAAAGCAAGTTGTATGAGTTGTTTTTTCAGATTTCCTAATACATTTTTTAAAGCATCACCAAACGATTTAGCACCATCAATCGCATCTGTAAGATTATTTACTAAGTCATTTCTTACTGATTCACCAATACTTTTAAACTTTTCTCTTAACTCCTCAGCTTCTTTTTTTGCTAGTTTCTGTGCTTCTGTAAGTTTTTCAGTATTTTTTGTAACCGTTTTCTTTGCATCACCCTGTTTAATTATTGTTTCTAAAATTTCTCTTTCAATTCCAGAAAATTCGACTAATCCCTCTAATATAAGCTGGAAATCTTCGCCCATATTTTTGAATGGGTTTTCAAAATTAAAATTTTCAAAAGGATTCTTCAATTCGGGAATATCAAAATCTAAATTTACTTTTGGTAAGTCAATACCTCCTAGTAATTCTCTAATTTGTGGTGGTATTAACTGAACAATTTTTGTAAAAACACTGTTCCAAGTGTCGACAATAAATTTAGCTGCTCCAGAAACAGTTTCTTGTAAACCTTTAAAAAAGGTCACAACAGGTTTAGTTGCATTAATAAACCCTTCTTGTAAACCTTGAAAGAGAGTTACAAGTCTTGCTTTTATTATTTCTACCCCATCATTAAAACCACTAAAAAAAGTTTTTATATTTTTAAATGAAATTTTTAAAGATTGACCAATTACACCACCAATTACTCTGCCTACAAAAATCATTTCATCTGCAAATTTTGTGACCTGTTCTTTAACATTTATCCAACCTTGTTCAAGGTCTACTAAAACGTTCATACTCTCAATACCAAGAGCCTCCATAAATACGTTACCAACCTCTTGAACAATACTTATAAGCATTCTTGGCCCCACCCAAGCAAGTTCAAACGCTTTCGTTAAAGCTTCTACTGTAACAGCAGCAATTTTAAGAGATTCTCTTATAACTATTCCAAATTCTGACCCCTCTGTTGTTAAATTTGTAAATGCAGTCGCTACTCTTTTCAACTGTCCCTGTATTGTATTAGCTGCTGTGCCAGCGTCTTCTGCGGCTCTTCCTTGTGCATTAGCTTGATTTTCTAAATTTTTATTAAATGAAACTAACTGGTCATTTACTAAAGGTAATATTGCTGCTCTTGCTTCAACAGACCCAAAGAATTGAGCAAGAGTTTCTTCACTAGCTCCACCTTTTGCAACAAGTTCTTCTAATACTCCTCCTAATCCTTTTGTACTTAAAGCGGTAGCACTAAAATCTATTCCCAGTTTTTCTGCTGCGTCTGAAGCTTCTTTTGTTGGCTTTTGTATAGCAGCAATAACTTGTCGTAGTCCAGCAAAGGTTGATTCAACAGGAACACCAGTTGCAGTGACAGTAGATATTGCCGCATTAAGTTCCTCAATACCTACCCCAGCACCAGCCGCTATAGGTGCTAAACGACCTATCTGCTGTGCGTATTGATCAACAACAATTTTACCATCAGCCTGTGTCTGAGCAAATCCATCAACTATTTTTCCCGCCTCATCTGCGGATTTTCCATAAGCATTTAAAACAGATGTTGTTGCATCAGTAACAGTCTGCAAATCAGAAAAACCACCAGTGGCTCCTAACTGGGCAGCTTTTAAAATTTCTGTAATCTCAGCAGTCTCAGCAAAGCCAGCAGATGCTAAGTCATAGGATGACTGTAATAATTCAAGCTGTGATACTTGACCACTTAATTCATTTGATAAAGTTGCAAGTTTTGGTGTAAGTGCATCTACATTAACTCCCAAAGTCCTCACTCTTGCAGTAGCAAAGTCTTGAGCTTGTAAATCTGTAAATACTTTTGTTAAAACAGCCGCTAAAGTTGCAAACTTTGCAATAGGAGCTAAAGCTGTCATCAGGGCTGCTCCAGCAGTTCTAAAACTTAATGCCGCCCCTTTTGCTGCCGCCCCACTACCAACAAACCCTTTAGAGAGCATTGGTAAAGCTCTATTTGCGTCTTTTAACTTGCTATTTGTTCCGTTTACAGTTTGATTAAATTTTTGTGCCTGAGTATTTACATTCTTTAACGCTGTAATCGCTTGGGTAGCACCAACTCTTAGTTCTACATTGGAAACTGCCACGACTAAACAATAACTCCTTTAACTATATCTTGATTTACGCTTGATTGCATCAGCTTCTTTTTTTTCTCTATCATACTTTAATTCATAATATCCAGCAAAAAATATCAACTCTTCCTCTGTAAGTTGTTGTCTTAATTCACTTATTGTTTTGCCTAATTCTGTTGCAAGGAAAAACTCAAAATTTAGCCAGTTGTCCCCCCTTAGGATTCCTTTACGTTATCAATAGTTGCGTTTTGATTTACACCAAATAAAAATAATTCAATCTCATTCAATACATTTTCTGGTAATTCATTTTGCAAGTTAGCAAAATCTGCTGGGTGAAATGCTTTTGTTCCATCTTCATTCTCTGCCAACTGACAAAGCATATGAGTTGAAACAATTAAAGGATCATCACTACCAGCCCTTTGCGTTGCTCTGGCTCTGTCTGCCCTTGTAATGGCCTTGAAATATAAACTGACTACAGTTTTGCCGTTATCATCTTTAACGTCAAATTTGCGCCTTTTAGAAAGGTCAAATGATTCCTTTAAAAGGTCGAGGGTTTTCTTTTCTGCCATAAATTAAATGCGAAGTATTTTTAATTTACTATATGTCAGAGGTTATTGCACCTGTTGTCTGGAATGAAATGTTTATCAACTGAGTTTCTCCTAGTGTTGCACCATACTCAGCACTTGTAATGATTCCAGAAAAAGCTAACTTTTTAGAACTAGCTGAACTATCAGGGAACAGTTCAAATAATGCGTCACCAGCATCACCTGTTGTCAATATGTCCTCAACAAATGCCAAGTAATCAGAGTTACCAGCATTGTCATAAATTAATTCTGCTGAACCTTCACCAGATATAAGACCACCAATAAATGTCTTTGATGTGTTTCCTTGAACTGTAGTTTCTAAAGTATCCTTTGAAACTGATAAAGACCAAGATCTAGTCCCTGCAATGTCGGCCTCAGTACCAGCCGCATTATGAAACATGATCTTACCTACATCGCCTCTAATAGCTGCCATGACAAAAAAAAGAAAGATTTATAAATATATTAACTCTTTTCAGAGTTTTTTACATCTTTTTTAGAATTTTGTTGACTCTCCATATATCTTTTACAATTAGGGTCCCAATATTGTGGATCTCTTACCCCTTTGACAGCTTCGATAGCGTCTAACATTTCATCTGTAATAACAAGCTTTGGCATGATTAAAGATCCTCATAAATTGTAAATGTTACTCTGATTTGAGTTTGAAACTTGCCTTCTGGACTTGAGGTAAGAATCTCAGGGCCAATAGGTGCATCAAAAATAACACTTGATACTGTAATTCTATTGTATAAGTCCCTAAGTCTTTTGCAAATTGTAAAGTTAGACCCTGCCCCAAGACCTTCTTCTGTAAATACATTTAATAAAACAAGACCATCTATTTGGTTACTAGAATCACTTGCACCTCCTTGAGTTAAATAAGTGTTGTTACCAAAGCTTGTAACACACTGAACAAAAGTATCTTCTGCTGTTGAATCAAAGGTCATGTTATTGAATACAACAGGGATAGCTGGACTTGAAGCAAGCTCTGTAGCTAACCTAGACTCTATTGTGGATCTGACTGTGTTTAAATCTGTAGCAGCCACTATAACCTCCGTTTGATTCTTTCATATTCATCATCAGCCCATTTTTGTAATTCTTTGCCAATAAGTTCTGGAAATCCTTTTACAGTTTTTTGTCTGGTTCTAAATTGTCCCTTCCATGATGGTGGTAGGTTTTCACCATAACAAACTGGCTCTGCATAGGGTAAGTTATTGATTATGGTTCCGCTAGTTGGTTTTATCTCAGTCTGCCATGAGTTCCGTAGCCTACCAGTGTCAACTGGTGTAGCCTTTTTTACTCTTGATGTCCACTCCAAAGTAGTAGCTGCAACAAGA
>VTLG01015346.1_pt1 | contig 12454 bp, 4 predicted proteins | sample 4694571 | NCBI WGS metagenome assembly VTLG01 (sample SAMN12604809, study PRJNA352737) | marine metagenome | biome: ENVO:00000447; feature: ENVO:00000209|ENVO:00000569|ENVO:01000036; material: ENVO:00002151; isolation source: viral sequences binned using virsorter ... | reverse complement strand
TGGTGTTCCTGCTTTCCCATATTCAGTTGGTCCAAGATTTTATGGAACTCCTATATTTGAAGGAGATACATTACCTGCTCCTGTTTCAATATTCCCAGAAGGTGCAGAGGGTGATGTTGTTTTAAGTACTGATAATCCTGGTCAGATTGCTTACATTAAGATGAGTCAAAAGGGTGATAATTATTATGGTCCTGCTCAAGCAAAAATTCTTGGTGGTGAAGGTACTGGTGCTATAGGAACTCCTACTGTTCAGACAGTTACTGGTCTTTCATTACTTGCAACTGGTAGAAGTTATGCAACTCCTCCAACACTTATTTTTGAAGGTGGTGGTGGACAAGGTGCTCAAGGTGCTGCTGAAATTGATACTCTTGGTAAGGTTACAGGTATTTCTATTGTAGATCCTGGTGAATTTTATCAGGAACCTCCTTATATTCTAATTAATGGTGGAGGTGGTATTGGTGCTAAGGCAACTGCTCAAGTTGCTCAAGGTGCTGTTACTGGAATTACTATTACTGATCCAGGTAGCGGATATACTGGTGCTCCAAATATAATCTTTACTAAGTTAGTTCAATTAAAACGTAAGACAAGAGCAAGACAGGCATTTAATTCAGTACCAATATATTTGACTGGTCTTGTTAAGGATGTTACTGCAAATGATACAGAAATATATGTTGACTCTACTGATGCCTATCCAGGTTCAGGAAGTATTATTGTTAATAAGGAAACTGTTACATACACATCTAAGTCAGCAGGTAAGTTTACTGGTTTAACTAGAGGTGTAAACTTTAATTATGATCAGAGGGTTATACTTGATGCTGGACAGAATGCATCTGATGGTAATTCAAACTATAAGTTTAATGTTGGTGACAGAGTTATTAGAAAGGTTGAAAATGCTAGTAACAAAGTTGCTAAAGTATATGACTGGGATCCTGCTACTAGAGCACTCTTAGTTACATTTGAAGTTGATGAATTAGCATTTATTGATGGTGGTATTCCATCTACTGAAGACGCTATTGTACAGTTTGATGCTGGAGTTGCTGCTTCTGCTCCTGCAGGATTTGATCCTCACGTTATTGTAGATTCTGTTGGAAATAATATAGTTACTTTAACAGTTCCAATTTCATCTATACAAGATAAGGCATTCCAAGATATTATACCTGCAGGTCCGCCAGTTGGAGATGGAATCCCAGATTTGGTAAATACTGGTACAGATTTTCTTAATCAAATTAGTCTTGATGGTGGTATCTATAATTCATTATATGGTATTGAAGAAACTCTTGGTGGTCAGAACACTACTCTCTTCCAAGTTGGAGACAATATTAAGGACGCAGATATACCATTTAAGTATGCAACAGTTACTGAGGCAGGTGGATTAAGTGCAGGTGTAGGGCATACTGCTCTTGTAGATCTATATCTTGATCCAAATGTAGGTAATGGTTTGAACTTTGGTGTTGATGAAATAGTTACTGGTGCTACTTCTGGTGTTAGAGGAACTTGTGTTTCATGGAATCCAGTAACATCAGTATTAACTGTTAAGGACATCGCTCCATATAATACAGGTAATATTAATGTTGGTATTGCTGGTTATTTGTATGAATTCTCACACGATAGTACAATCGTTGATTTTGTAATTCAAGACGCTGGAGTAAACTATACTGCTGCTCCCACGGTTACAATTGAGAATACTGGTGATATACAAGCAACAGGAACAGCAGTTTTAACTACTGCTGGAGACCAAGTTGGTTCTATAACTATCACTAATGGTGGATATGGTATACAACAAACTATTGATGGGTCTTATAACACTCATCCAACAATAACTTTCACAAATGCTGCTGGTGATACCACAGGAAGTGGTGCCAAAGCACAAGCAGTTTTAGGTGGAGAAACAGTAAATGGTAATGCAGGTGCTCAATATCGAATAAAGAGTATTGTTTATCAAACAACTGTTCGCTCATAACCTTCATAAATAAACAAGAGGACAATAGTCACTAGGACATGGCAGCTCTATTAACAGATCAATTTAGAATTTTTTCAGCAAAGAAATTCATTAAGGCACTTGAAGGTCCAGATGCGACTCAATCCGATACGGCTGCTGGTGCCAATCGTGATAGAGTGTATCTGTTTATCGGAAGACCGCAATCTTGGGATAATGAAAACTCGCCTCCACAGGCAGTTGATTCATTCTCAGAATTTTCTGGTTCTTATGATGACATGATCTCTCTAAAGAGAGTTCTTGCATCGGATACCGTTCAGGTTGTTCGTAGGATTGACTGGGTTTCCCCAGAACAAACTACTGGTGGATTAGGTTTCACCTATGACATGTATCGTCATGATTATTCTCCTAGTAAAACTGCTGCCTCAGGTGCTACTAAGTTATATGATTCTGATTTTTACGTTGTAAACTCTCAGTATCAGGTATATAAGTGCATCTATAACGGAACTTCCCCTAGTGATCCTAACGGAAAACCCTCAACTGTTGAACCTACTGGTACTTCTACCTCTATTGTTACTACTGGTGATGGTTATAGATGGAAGTATATGTACACTATTCCAGTTGCATCCGTCCTTAAATTCTTCTCTAATGACTACATGCCCGTCTTCACTAATGATGCGGTAAAAACAAATGCAGTTGCTGGTGAAGTTGATACTGTAGTTATTAATGCTGCAGGTTCTGGTTACAATAATGGTACTTATGACAACGTTTCTATTAACGGTGATGGTACTGGTGGTCGTGTCTCAATTGTCATCGATGGTGGTCGTATTATTTCTGCTACCGTTACTTCTGGTGGTACTGGGTATACCTTTGGTAAAATTTCTGTTGACAATATTACTGGTATTGGTACAGGTACTGGTGGTCAGGTGGATGTTATTATTCCTCCTCCTGGTGGTCATGGAAGCGACTCAGTTGTTGAAGTCGGTGCTTTCAGAACTATGATTAACGCCAAACTCTCTTATGATGAGGGTGCTGGTGACTTCCCTGTAGATAATGACTATCGTCGAATTGGTCTTATCACTAACCCATTAAAATTCGGCACAACAGAATTAATCGCTGACCTAACAGTTTCTGCTTGTAAGGCAGTTATATTCTCTCCTACTTTCCAAGGTAATTACGTACCAGACGAAATTATTACTCAAACACGTGTTGTTGGTGGTACTAACGTTACTGCTCGTGGTCGAGTGATTTCTTGGAATGCAACAACAAAAGTTTTGAAATATTATCAGAATGCTATTGATGGTATCTTCCCTGAAGTTACTGGTACACAGAATGAATTTGATGGATCTAACGTTATAAGTGGAGCAACTTCAGGTGCTGCTGGTCAACCAGACGTAAACTTCCCTGCTGTTCCAAACTCTTCTTCTAGAACTATTAACAATACTGAATATGATTTGGGTATGAGATTCAATAACGGTTATGCAAAACCCGAAATTGCTTCAAATAGCGGTCAGGTTGTTTACATAGATAATAGGAGATCCATTAGTCGTGCAAACGACCAAGTAGAAGATATTAAAATCGTAATCGAGTTCTAAACGAATGGCACAAAATACTAATTTAAACGTAACACCGTATTACGACGACTTTGATAAAGCGAAGAACTTTTATCGAGTGTTATTCCGTCCTGGATTTCCAATACAGGCAAGAGAACTTACAACTGCTCAATCTATACAGCAGAACCAGATTGAGAACGTTGGATCGCACCTATTTAAAGATGGTGCTATGGTTATTCCTGGTCAGGTTGGTTATGACCTGAACGTTGATGCGATTATGCTCCAAGAGAGTTTCTTGGGTGCTGACGTAGAATTATATCGTAGTCAACTTAATAATAAAATAATTACAGGTTTGACTTCTGGGGTCAAAGCAAAAGTACTTTTCAGTATATCTGAAACAGATTCCAGTAAAGGTTATATAACTCTTTATGTTAAGTATATTGAGTCTGGTACTGCAACAGGTGGTACTGCAAATACTCAAGCAACTTTCTCAAATAACGAACAGTTAGTTACAGATACAGAAATTACATTTGGAACTACACTAATTGAAGTTGGGTCTCCATTCGCTCAACTATTACCTACAGCATCAATCCAAACAGGATCTGTTGCTTATGTACAAGAAGGTGTTTACTTCATCAGAGGTTTCTTTGTTGACGTACCCTATCAATATATACTACTTGATCAATATGGAACAACTCCACAATATAGAATCGGACTCGAAATCCTTGAGTCAATTGTCACCCCAGAAGATGACTTATCACTCAATGATAACGCTGCAGGAACATCTAATTATGCTGCTCCTGGTTCTCATAGGTTCAGAATAACTACTAACTTAATTAAGAAACTTTTAGATGATGATGCTGATAAAGACTTTATCGAACTATTACGTATTAATGGTGATAAGGTTGAGAAACTAGTTGATCGTAGTGCATACGATGAATTAGAAAAATCCATGGCTCTTAGAACTTATGAAGAGTCTGGAGATTATGTTGTTAATGATTTCCAAATCACTATGAGGGAAAACCTCAACGATGGATTTAATAACGGTGTTTATAATTCAGGACAAATAACAAGTGGTGGTGTAGCTGCAACTGAAGCAAATTATTCAGTTGAGTTTGGACCAGGTACTGCATATGTTAGAGGATATAGAATTAAAACTCTTGCTCCAACTTATCTTGATTTACCTAAACCTAGGGATACAGATTCTGCTCAGAACGTAATTATTCCATTCCAGTTAGGAAACTGGTCAACTATTAGTAACATCTATGGTTTCCCTAATGTTGCTGGATCTACAATTACAAATGCATATCAAACTGTAGAACTACGTGATGCATTTACAGCAACTCCTGGTGATGCTGCTGGTAATATTATTGGATATGCTCGTGTAGCTTCTTGTGAACATATTGCTGATCCAGATGGTACATTTGGTAGTGCTGATGATCAATACAAACTGAACCTTTTTGATGTTCAGATGATTACAGTTATCAGATTAAATTCTACTGAAACTGTTGCTCAAGGATCTGTAGTTGTTGGTGCAACTACTGGTGCAAGAGCATTTGTTATTGATGGTATTACTACTGCAGATCATCTTCCTGTTTATCAGGTAGAAGGTACATTTGAAGTTGGCGAAATGTTAACTTTAGATGGTCAAAATTTAGATACAATTACACATTTTTATTCTTATCAGTATTCTGACACTAGACAAGTATTATCAAAAGATGAAGGTACTAGTGCTGTTGAATTTACTGCTGATGTTAAGTTAGAAGATTTAAAAGCAATTCAAGGTGCAACCTTTACATATGATGCTACTGGTTCTTCTGAAAATATTATTGGTGTACTTTCAAACTTTGCTGCTGATTTAAGGGCAGGAGATAGAATATATTTCACCAATACAAAGTATGTTGATGTTGATGCCATTAATCCAGCAACTTTACAGACAACTAATAATGGTAGTATCTTTGATAATGCTGCTCAAAAAGTTAATGTAACTCCTGCTGGTGGTGGTGCTGCTCCTAGTGCAGGAACATATACTACTTTAATACGTTATAGAGCTGCTTTAAATGATAAAGAAAATGCTCACTTGTTTAGTGAGATGCCAAAAACCTTTATTAAGAGTATCTCTGATGAATCGTGTTCTGTTAGAAGAACTTTTGATGCTCAAACAGTAGCATCTAACTCTATTTCAATTACTCTTCCAGAGAATGAACAGTTTGCAGCATTATCAGACTCAAACTATACATTCACTGTGATGGGTGGAACCAACGGTACTTATCCTGTTGGTGATCAAATTCCTATTGATACTACAAACTCTGGTAATTTAGGATATACAAACTTCACATCTGCTGATAGAACTACTATACAGATTGCTAACTTAACTAATATAACCTCTATAAAAGTTACTGCTACAATCTCTAAGAACGTTACTGCTAGAAAGACAAAAGCATCTCAAAAGATGTTTATCTTGAAAGTTAATAAGACTATTGAAAATTTAGATAAGCAGAATTATGGATTAACTTATTCTGGTCTTTATGGTACAAGAATTGAAGACCAAGATCTTTCATTAGGTTTAGTTGATGGATATAAGGTTCATGCTGTTTATGAATCAAATGATGATGCAGATCCTATAATTCCATCAGTTATATTAGTTGAACCTACATTCTATGCTACAGGAACGATTGTAACTGGTAGAACATCTAAAGCAAGAGCAAGCGTTGTTGATTTTAACTCAAGTACACTTAAGTTAACTGTTGTATATCTTGAAGGTAAATTTACTGCTGGTGAAACACTTGATGGATTTGATAGTAATAATACTGCAATTTCAGGTATTATTAACGACTCTGTTGGATCAATTGTAGAAGGATCTAAAGTTATTACAGATCGTTATGAATTACAAGAAGGACAAACAGATTTCTTATATGCAACTTCTTGGTTGAAGAGAGTTAAGGGTGTTGCTAAACCAATCAGAAAAGTTAAGGTTGTAATGGACTTTTATAGTCACTCTGCAACTGGTGATTATTTTGGTGGTCAATCATATCTTTCTACAGATTACAAAAATATTCCAACATACAATTTCCAATTCTTAGCAGATTACTTAGACTTCCGTCCAGGATGTAAAAATCTTTATAGTGGAACAGGAAGTGTTGCTTCTCCAGCATATGTAAACTGTTCTACATTTGACTTTAAGTCAAGAACATTTGGAACCTCTGGTACACCATCTGCTACGTTATTTGATATTCCAAAATTAACAAGTGATTTCAGATGTGACTTCGATTGGTATCTAGCAAGAATTGATAAAATATTCTTGTTACCTAATGGTGAGTTCCAGTTAATTAAAGGTAAGTCTTCAGAAGATCCTGATGAACCAGATGATCTACAGGATGGTATGCATTTAGCTACCTTGAAACATGATCCATATGGTTTCGATCCATCAACGGATGTAGTTATTCAGAAGTCTGAGCATAAGAGATATACCATGAGAGATATTGGTAATCTTGAACAACGTATTAACTCTGTTGAGTATTATACTTCACTTAATATGTTGGAGTCTGATACATTTAATATTGATATTACAGATGCTTCTGGTAAGAGTAGACTTAAAAATGGTTTTGTAGTTGATGACTTTACAGATCATTCTAAGTGTGATCTTGATGCAGAAGATTTCTCTGCTTCTTTAGATTTTGAATTTGGAGAATTACGTCCATCACACTATACAACAAACTGTGCTCTTGAAATTAACTCATCATTATCAACTAATACTCAGCAAACTGGTCCTGTTATTACACTTCCATATGCTGAAGAAGTATTAATTAAACAACCATATGCCTCTAGAGTTGAGAACGTAAACCCATTTAACGTATTCACTTATATTGGACGTATTGATTTAACTCCAGCATCTGATGACTGGGTTGATACTCGTCGTTTACCTGTTAATGTACAAAACGTTGAAGGTAACTTTAGAGCAACTAGAAGAAGATTGAGAGTTGATCAAAATGGTTTCTCTCCAACACAATGGAGAGCATGGAGAACTAACTGGACAGGAACATCAAGTTCTGGATGGAGAAGAAGAAGGGAACATACCTTTAGAAACTTCAGACCAGGTAGAGGTCGTCGTGTTATGGGAACTAGGACAACTACAACCACTAACAGACAAACTAGAACTGGTATTAGAACAAGGGTTATCCCTAGAATTGATAGAATATCACAAGGAGATAGAGTAGTATCAAGGGTAGCAGTACCTTGGATTAGGTCTAGAAACGTTGAACTAAAAGTTGCTCGTATGAAGCCTAGAACAACTTTCTATGCATTCTTTGATGGTCAAAAGATTGATGATTATCTAACTCCAAAAATTATTGAACTTATTAAAGATCCTACAGTTGATAGTAGAACAAACTCAACACCATTTGTTGCTGGTGAAACAGTAACTGGTCTTACTAGTGGATGTAAACTTCAAGTTGATCCTTCAGATAATTTCTACGCATTCAACCCATATGATGATACTGCTATGCCAACATCATATGCATCAACTACCAATTTCTTGAATATTGATACTGATGCTATGGCAAGACAAGCAACAGGTGCTTATTATGGAAATATACAGGTAGGTGAAGTATTGCAAGGTGCTTCAGGTGCTAGAGCAGTTGTTAAAGATCGTAGAATTGTTTCTGATAGATTAGGACAATATAATGCTTCGTTCTTTATTCCACCTCCACAGATTAATACAAACCCACGTTGGGCTGTTGGTACACGTGTCATACGTTTAACAACTAATGCTGATGATTCTAGACTTCCAGGTACTGTAGAATCTTCTGCACAGGCAGAATATAAAGCAGAGGGAACTCTGAATACAATACAAGAAAACGTATTAGCAATTAGAAATGCAGATGTTGTTAGAGATACTGTTACTCAGGATAGAACAGTTAGATCAACTAGAACTGAGTCACGTCAGGTTGGTTGGTGGGATCCACTTGCACAATCATTCTTGATTGATGAAGAAGGAGGTACATTCTTAACATCCGTTGATATATTCTTTAATTCTAAAGATACAAATATTCCTATCTCTATGCAGATAAGAACTATGGAGAATGGATATCCTACAACTACGATCCTTCCTTTCTCTGACACAACTTTAACTCCTGCTCAAGTTAATATATCAGAAACAGGTGCAGTTGCTACTAGATTCTATTTTAGAGCACCAATTTATATTCCTCAATCAGTTGAACACTGTTTTGTTCTATTCTCTGACTCCAACTCTTATCAGGTTTGGATATCTAGAATGGGTGAATTGGATATATCTGGAGACAGAACTATATCAGAACAGCCTTATGCTGGTGTGTTATTCAAGTCACAGAACGCATCTACGTGGACTGCTGACCAATATGAAGATTTGAAGTTTAATATCTATAGAGCAAAGTTTGATAATAGTGGAGTCTCTAGACTTACACTTAATAACTGTACCTTAGATAGAGGTAATAACGGAAAGATAGTTTTAGGTACTGATGCTGTTGCTACTTTCCAACCTGAATTACAGTTGGTATTAAATTCTACTACATTACCATTTACTAATGGTGCTAGAATATATCAAAAGACTACTTTAGCAGAAGGTACTATTGTTAATGTTGGTAGTAGTGTTGGTGGTGTAGTCTTAACTATTAATGATATATCTGGTAACTGGCAAGCAGGTTCTAACACAGGTGGTGTTATTACTAATAGAGTAGTTTCATCTAAAGCACTTGCTACTATGGTAGTTACTGGTGCATCTGGTGACTTTACTGTTGGTGAAACCATTACTGGTAACTCCTCAACAACTCCTACTGCTGAAGTTGTTACTTGGAATGCTGGTACAAATACACTTACACTTAAGTATGTTTCTACTGACTTTACTGCAACTACTGAAACTATTACTGGTGGTGGATCATCAGTTACAGCAACAGTTAATAGCGTAACTTATAGTGGTGACGTTGTTGAAGGTGGTGCAGTTAGTGATGCTTTTGTAGGTACTGCTCCAACATATACAACATCTCAAAGAAAGATTAGAGTTTATCATTCTAATCATGGTATGCATGACTTGGATAATAATGTGACACTAGAAGGTGTTATATCTGAAATATCTGATAATTATCTAACATCTGCTATATCAGCATCTGATACTAGTATTGCTGTTAATGATGCTACTGCATTCCATAAGATTATTAATGGTGCTGCCATTAGTGCATCTAATGTGGGATATATTAAGATTGATGACGAAATCTTATCATACTCTGCTATTAGTAATGATGGTAAGACTATTACTGCTCATGAAAGAGGTCTTGATGGAACTACTGCAGCAAGTCATGTGGATGAATCTGTTGTTGCGTGCTATAACTTAGATGGGGTTCCTTTAGTAGAAATCAATAAGACACATAATGCTGTATCCAGTCCATCAATTGACACCTATGATTTGGCAACTTCATCTATTGCTAAACTAGGAATTAAGTCTGGTGGTAACAATATTGTGGCAACACAGAATGTACAGTACGAAACACTTTCACCTCAGATTCAAAAATTATTATTACCTAAGACAGATGTAACAGCAAGAGTTCAAACTATTACTGGTACTTCTATTAATGATGGTACTTCACTTGCTCAGAATTCATTCTCTAATACTGGAGAATTCTATGATGTGCTATTAAGTGAAGATAATCATTTTGGTTCTCCTCAATTAATTTGTTCAGCAATTAATGAGTCTACAGAACTTAATGGTGATAAGTCCTTTAGAATGGATTTAACATTAACATCTACTTCAGAGTACGTAACTCCAGTTATTGATACTGATAGGATGTCTATTACATTAACTTCTAATAGGATTAATGCTCCTACGGATGCTAATACTGCTAAGTTACCATTTGGTGATGCACATGATGCTGTTTATATTAGCAAGACTGCTATACTAACAAATCCATCATCTTCAATCAAATTAATCTTTGCGGGATACCGTCCACCAAACACATTTATCAAACCTCTATATAGAGTTGTTCCAAATGGCTCTACAGATTCTATCGAATCTTATGGTTTCGATTTCTTCCCAACAAATGATGCTACAATTCCTCCAACGGAAGAAGCAGAATTTTTCCAAGATTATGAATATGAGGTATCTGGTTTAGACTTTACACAATATCAAATTAAAATTGTGTTTGTTTCTGCTAACCAATCTCTAGTTCCTAAGATTAAGGATATGAGAGCGATTGCACTTGCTGTATAATGAATGAATTACCAATAAAAGATAAAGACGGTTGGTATAAAAATACCGAAACTGGATCTATCCAATCTGCTGATACCGCTAGGTATCAGAAGTATATGAAATCATATTATGCTGATATAGCAGAAAAAGATAAACAGAAGGCTTTACAAAATGATGTTTCTGAGTTAAAATCAGAGATGAGTGAGATCAAAGCACTCTTACTTACGTTAGCTAACAAAGACAAGACTTGACTATGACTAGTACTCCCGTTGAAAAGGTTTCCCAAGAGGAAATGCTTGCTCAGTTCAAAGATCGATTGAGTAAGATCGTTACAGAGAATCAACAACTCTCTAATAAAATAAAAGAAAATGAAGTCACAGCACTAAAATTACAAGGTGCTATTGAGACTCTTGAATATTATGGGGTAGAAGGTACAGCACCTCCTACCGAAGTAGATAATGTCGATATTCCTGGTGACGATGTTACAGATGGATCCCCTGAACTAACAAACTAAAGATTAAATCAAGGGGAACTAAGTTCCCCTTTTTTAGTGACATAAATAACTGGGAAGCATGTTCTCATAGAGTTGTCCTAATAAAATGGCAAATAGAATTCAATTAAGACGAGGTGGTGCCCAGGAATGGGCAAACTCCAACCCAACGCTTGCACAAGGCGAATTAGGGATAGAATTAGATACTGGACGATTTAAAATTGGAGATGGCGTTTCAGCGTGGAACTCTTTGCAGTACTCACGACCTGTTGAATCGACATCTAATACTGCAAATACTTTAGTACAGAGAGACGCAGACGGTAATTTCGCTGCAGGTACTATTACAGCAACACTAATTGGTAATGCTTCTACTGCTGCTCGACTTGCTTCTACACGTCAGATTCAGTTATCCGATGATATACAAGGATCGGGTGTATTCGATGGATCTGCTAACTTAACTCTTTCAACATCACTACAATTAGTTTCCACATTACCTCATTACGATGGTACTGCTGAATCTACAGGTACATATACAAAACTTACTGTAGATGCTAAAGGTAGAATTACAAATGCTTCTAACCCAACAACTCTTGCTGCTTATGGTCTAGATGGAACTGTAGAAGGAACTTCTGCACAACCATATGATTTAGACTTAGTTGCTGTTGCAGGTCTTACTACTACTGGTATTATTTCTAGAACTAGTGGTGGATCTATGGCAACTAGAACTGTTACTGGTACTGCTACAAGAATTGGTGTTACTAATGGTGATGGTGTATCTGGAAACCCAACATTAGATCTTATTACAACTGCTGTTACTGCTGCTGAATATAACGCAGCATCATTAACATCTGCTGCAGGATCAGAAACTGTTAACGCTACAAACTATACAGTTGACGGATATGGTAGACTAACAGCATCAGCAACGTTGCCAATCGCAACAGCAACTGAAGGTACAGTAGCAGCAGCATATAATGCAGGAACAACCTATTCCCGTGGTGATAAGATCACTAATGCATCGAAACTTTACGAAGCCCTTGCAGGTATTTCGGCAGGAGCTGGCGCACCTACTCATTCAGATACTAGCGATGCAGGGTCGTGGAGACATCTTGGTGCGAGTGCAACACCGCAAAAAGGTCTCGCTTCCTTCTCTCAGGAGGATTTTGATGTATCTGCAGCAGGTCACGTTACTTTCGCTACTGCTGGTATTGACAATACTCAACTTCAAAACAGTAGAGTTTCCTTTGCTGACGGCAACACGA
>VTLG01001411.1_pt1 | contig 12459 bp, 11 predicted proteins | sample 4694571 | NCBI WGS metagenome assembly VTLG01 (sample SAMN12604809, study PRJNA352737) | marine metagenome | biome: ENVO:00000447; feature: ENVO:00000209|ENVO:00000569|ENVO:01000036; material: ENVO:00002151; isolation source: viral sequences binned using virsorter ... | reverse complement strand
TCAGTACAGGTTTTAATTTCATATTCATTAAGTATTCTAAAAAAGTACATTTTGTTTCCTTTCATACAAAACAATACAATACAAGAAAGGGTGTGGGGTTTTTGCAGATACCCCACGAAACTGTAGTTATAGATTACGTGCCAGTAGACACCGTAGCCGATTCAACAGGGTTAACAGAAACGTCAACCATAACAACGTGAATACGGAAACGTAGCGCACTTTCACCTGAAGACCCACCATCAAGGATGAGAGCATCAATAGTGTCAGCACTTGTCAGCATCCGTGCATTAGCACCAGATGCACCTACAGCAGCTTCTAGAAATGGAGTAAAACCAGCAGCAACAACAGAACCGTCAATAAAACAGTCTACATCACCACCAGTAAATCCCACATCTACAGTAATCTGACCGTTACCACGGGCTTCTAGAACTTCTAGACACCCAGCAACAATCATGGTATCGGCAGGAACGTCAATCAATTGAACGACGTCACCACCAGTACCGCCGTCAGCAGTATCCCAGACGGGAGACGTAACAACATATGGAACAGCAGCATTGGAAGGATGTCCAACAGTGCCACCGCCCGTAACAGTACGATTATAAGTAGCCATTGTTCATTCCCTCCTTTAGCTATCCAGGTCCATCAGACCTTTGAACACGCCTTTGTAGCCAGTGCCTGATCCACGAATAACCTTACGTCCAAATACGTGAAGACCACGTACAATGTCGGCAAAGCTGTTCGGGTCACGAATGACTTCCGTTTTAGCAATATGCGAAGCAGTAACAACTGCAGACATATGACCAAACAGAATCAAGGTGTGTCCAGAGGTTGCGGAGTCGTTGAAGACATGCGTTGCTTCAGAGCCGGTAGTACCGACACCGATTGCATTGGACTGATACAGATCAAAGCCGTGAAGCTGTTGATTCGTAACTTTGCCGTTTAGCAGCGGCGATTGTGCGCCACCAGTAACCGACATATCCATAATCTTAGAAGACGCGCCACGAAGTACTTCGTAGAAACCGGGCGCTGCTACGAGCCACCGATTTTCTTCTGGTACATCGTTCTTGTCTAGTTCCGCTGCAGCTTGTGCTACCAGATCGGCAATCTCATCGCCAGTGTTAGCAGAAGTTGTTTGCGTTTGTAGAGTGCCTGAAGGCGTAGCCGCATTGTCTGCAATATTCTTCAGAACATTGTAGTCGTAAGCTTTCTTCAGAGTATAGGCACCGGACGATGTGGCAAGAGCCTCAAAGTTTAGGTGACTATGGCGTTCTTCGATATCATCGACCTTAAAGGCAAAGTAGTTGCCTTGGTCAACCACCAACTGAATCTGGTCATCGGCCAGAGCTTCAGTGTTCACGGTGCTACCACGTTGGTAAGCATTGACCGTGATGGTCGGTTCTTTAATGATATTAACAGTATCCCCGAAGTTCTCAATTTCTCCAGCGTAGTCGGTATTGGTAATAGCTTCCGCTACCGAAGCACGACGAAAGAATTTGAGGACTTTTTGAGAATAAACGACGGGTACAAAATTACCTGATGGTAGATTGCCGTACCCTGCAGCAGTAGTAAATGCCATGATAATATCTCCTTTATATCATAGACGATTGCTGTTTTATCCTACGGAATCCATGACTCGACCTTCTCGTACAGCTCTGTCAATTTCTTTTTCGACTAGTTCGTACTCTTTAGGTTTGAGTCGTGATATTTCCTGAATAGACCAAATCTTTTTATCATCTTGAAACTGTTCTAGAGACATCTTAGAGTTTGTTCTAGTTACCGCTTGTGCAGCATCGTTTCTTCGTTGATTAGATTGTGGTCCTTTAGTTGACTTAGACTTGTTACGAGGTTTAGGCGTTTTAATATTATTATCTGCCTTAAACAAATCAATAACTCTAGCGGCCCATTTAACATCTGTGTTATTTTTATAGATGCCATCAGAAATACTAGCAGGTTGTTCGTCAAGCCAACTTAGAAACACATCACTTTCCCTAAGAACTTCAAAATCAGGGTGGAGATTCATTAGTTGTTTTGCGGCAGTCTGAACAACAGCTTCTTGTTCTTTTACACGCAAATCATGAAGTCTCTCTTCAATGTCTCGTACACGTTCGTTAGCTTGTAGTGAAGAAATAGTCTCGACAACATCGTAAACGTCAGGATACTTTTCTTTAAACTCGCTTAATTCTTCTTCGGTCTTGGGCAACTCTTGTATATCATGTTTTTTTGCCTCTACAGAAAGTTTAGCACTAAGCAGTTCTTTTTCTTGTTTCCATTCGTTTAACTTATTATCATAATGACGTTTTAAATCATCATAACGTTTCTTGAAGTCGTGAGTTTGTTCTTCACCTCTCTTAGAAGCCAAGCCTTCAGTTTGAGCAAGTTGTTGACGAGTAGCTTCTACAGGGTCGTCAATGCTATCAGCATCTTCCTCTTCATTAAACTGTGGTTCTTCTAAGTTACGCCTGTAATCATTCTGATACGGGGTAGGCTCTAGTTCCGTTTCGTTCTCCTCATTTAAGTTTTCGTCAATCATTTTTACCTCTCCTTCTATTGGGGCTGCACAGTGTGCAGGTTGCCATCGGTAGGTGTGTTATATGACGGTGCCGCTATCGCAGGTGGCCGTCTACGCTAGAAACAACTTGTAAAATTCTTCATTACGTTGTTTCAATTCTTTTTTTGCGCCAAATCCATCAGTGTAATACCGTTTGTATTCAGCACACATTACCTCCATATTGTCGCTGCAAACTGCACCTACAAACTTAGGAAAACTCTTTAGTCCGTAGCTTCCAAGATTGTAAGCAAAATCAATCAGCATCTCCTGACCGTTCTGTGACAGGTCATCAAAATTTTCGTTGAAGTGAGTTAGCAAAATGTTTCTGGCACCGCTCTCAGCTGTGTGCAGGTCTTCAATGAGAAGTTGTTCTACTTCGTCATCAGTTAGACCGTTGTTTGCCATCTCTACTTCAGAATCTAACAGTTTATGTCCATAGGCAATAGTGTCATTGCCACCTTCTGGCGAACGGTGTGGAAACCAAAGTTGTTTTTCTTTGTCCCAACCAACCTTTAATCCGTTCTCTACATATTTAATAAAGTCAATAAACTGGTTAGTAAGCATTAAGCTAGTCTTTCGTCAGTACGTTGTTTTTCTACAAATGCCTTCTTCATACCTGTTAGCATGTTAGTTGCGTCCTTTGCATTTTGCAGATAGGAGTCTACATTTGCAGGAGTAACATCTTGCATTTCAAAACCTAAACCACTCATGATATCACCACCATTAGCATAGCCCATAGGTGCAGACAGACCTTGTTGTGTTCTCTTTCCGTCCGGTGTTACCATTGCAGGTTGTTGTGCTTGTACGCGCTTTGACTCTGCGCTTTCAGGCTTATCCTGTTCTAGTATTTCTGCATCTTTATCTTTAGATAACACAAATCCACCTTTCTGCATCATTGGCGGCATTGCTTCCATGGGAGCCGCTTGCGGGGGTGGTGGTGGTGGCATTGGCGGTGCCATAGCTGTCTCGTCCATCGGCATCATTTCAGGTGGTGTGTCCATCATAGGTGGTGATACGCCAAGAAAACTTTCATCCATTTCAGGACCGACAGGAGCGGTAGCTTCTTGTTGAGAAGCAGCATCACCTTCACCACGTTCTTGTAATTCTTGTCTAAATGCTAAACCTTCATCACGAATTTTATTCAGATACTTCTGTCCTCCACCAAAGAATGGAACAAGACCTTTGGGAATAACATACTCATAGTTACTGATCTTAATTGGAACGTCATCTTCAGGATCAATGTTAGCAGCAGACAGATCGACATTATTTTTCTGTGCTAGTTTAATTGCTTCCTTTGCATAGCGATTAAGTTGGTTGATGCCATACAAAAGCACAGTTTCATAGGGCAATACGTAATCACCATCATTTGCATTTTGCGGAATATCATCAGCTACAGATTCGTTACCACCTTCCTGTGGTGGCATAGCTTCTGGTTCGTTGACCATACCCAGACTTGCCATCTCTGGATTTTCTGCAAAGCCAGCTTCTACTGGACCGCCTTCTTGTTTTAGATCAAAATCTTTTGTATATAGTCCCATTGTAATTTATTCCTTTAAAATTTAAATACCTGCAACATCTCCAGAAGTTTCTTCTGTCACATTTCCTATATCATCACCTGATCCTAACGCATCACCAGTATCTACGTTGGTCCACCCAGCCTCTTCAATTTTTACTACTGTCTGTCCAGCACCTTTTTGATGTGGTCCTCTAGCTAAAGCTTCATCTCGTATTTTCTGATCGTACACTAATTGTCCTTTTTCTGTATTTCCAAAACCATATATGCCTACGCCATCCTTTTGAACCACTTGTCGTCCAAATTCATCTACAGCTATGGAAAGAAAAGAACCGGGAACGTTTGCAAAACCAGCAATCTGTGTTTCAATAGACGGACCAAGACTAACACCACCGGGATTCCAATAAGCATCTGCATCTATTCCTGTTCTACCTATCTGACCATGACCTTCGCTAAATGCAGCTTGAAGTATTGTAAGAGGTATACTTAGTTCCATTGGAAGTGCTAAACTAAATAAAGTTTTAGGATCGCCTGCTCTTTTCTCTACGGCAGAACCAAGCAATGCCATATCATTTTTAAAACGTTCTATACCAATAGCATTTGGCTCAAGACCCAGTGCTTTAGTCTGTTCAATTCTTGTTTGTTCCGCGTGCAGTGCAAACGGGTCTTCGTAGAAATCAACGTCAGTGCCTGATCCTTCATGCAGATCGAATGATTCTTGAATCTGTCTTACTACATTTTGTGTTCCAGAAGTAACAGTTGTCTGAGGTTCTGTGGTAGTAGCAGTTTCAGTAACACCTGTTTCCATCGCAGGTGTTTCAGGAGCAAGTGGTTGTGTAAAGAACTGTGATCCACCAGCGGGAAGCGCACCTGCTTGAGTGGCTGTACGGTAAAAAGTACTAGCAGGTATGTTCTTAGGTACTTCAGGTAGCCCTTCTCCCGGTTGTAACTGCACACCTTCTGAAATTTTCTTAAACACATTATTCCAAGATAGTTGATTACTTTGTTGAGAAGTTATTGGTGTAATCGTTCCCGGTTGTATAGACGTAGCAGTGCCTGATAGCATCTCTCCAATGTCACTAGCAGACATTGCTGATTGAGTGCCTTCCAATGCTGATTCAAGTTGTTCTGCTAGCGTAGCCATTAATTGTCCTTTTTATGTGCCTTTACTGTATCGTTAACCGACTTCTTGAGGCATACCAAGGTTTCCAGTAAAGCCAGCTTCCCCTGAAGTCGGCGCATTTCCAACTCCGATTCCTCCACCACCAACCGTGTCCTGTGGCGCACCACCAACTCCTTGAGGTATTCCTCCAGCCCCTCCCATACCAGCTGGTTGTTGACCAGCGGCAGGAGCAGCTTCGCCTGTTGTTCGTTCATTTAATCCTCTCAGTACTTCTGCAAAGATAGCTGCATCACTGATATCATTGACCAGTGCATCTGGATCAATATCCTGACTAATTGCTAGCTCTCGTATAAGATTAGGTATTTTGATGAAGGGAGCCAACATGGGATTAGACACAGTTTGAAGTAACGCTGTAAGACGTTGTGTACGTACTTCTTTTTGAATTACTGCGCTAGTTCCTTTTGGTTTAATTTCAAGATCACCAATCTTTTCAGGTGTTTCATCGTTGAACTGCATGTTCCATTGAAAGAAAGCTTCACCCATAGGTTTGAGTAAGAAATCATCAATGTTCTTAATTACAGTCTTGACACTAAGTCCTGCACTGGACATCAACATGCTTAAACCTGCAGCTGTGCGACCTGTGCCAGTTACTCCTGTCTGACCGTGAACAATACTAGGTATGCCTGTTTGTTCATCTGACAGTTGCCGTGCTTTGTCGTACATCTGTATGTTTTCAGCTGCAGTGCTTGGAAATTTAATTGCATTAACTGCTGTGCCTGTTACACCTGATTGCCTCCGAAAGACCTTGCCGGGAAACACATCATACGATTGACCGGGAACAAGTTGTGTTTCGTCAATGTCAAATACAAGATGCCCAGCAAGAGCCAGATTGTCGATAGCCATACGCATGTGGCCGTTCATCAACATCTGACTGTCTTCCATGTTCTCTGCCACACCAACACCAAACAGTTGATATGGATTAAGCTCGTAAGGAAAAGAATGAAACGGAATACGTGCAGGAATGAAAGGATTAACTACGAAACGTAGTATTTCACCAGCACACATCCAGACATTTACCTGTACGGAGTCTAGATCGTTGCTGATTTCTTCCATGTCCATTCCAAAATTTTCAGCTAACGCACTATCAAGACTACCCCAATATTCATACACCTCGTATCTGTTAGAAGAGTATGTTGGATCATCTTCATTAGCGTGTAGAGAAGCTTCAAAGTATCTTTCTTGATAGTTTGGTCCTCCAGAGAGAACATTGCTTATCGCTTCTTCATCAAAGTGTGGTCTGTTTATAAGATCACGTATTTGTTCACGATTCATACGATGACGTTGAATTACGTATTCAGCATCATCAATACTCGTAGCACTAGGATCAGGATAGAAGTCCCAACAACTGACCGCTTCCATACGGGGAACATTGCGATCTATAGGTTCGTACGTTTTGTCTCCCATCTCGTCAATAGACCAGTTGTGAATAGTTTTATTATAGTTAAACGGACCTTTAATGACTCCAGTGCCAAGAAGCGCACACTCAAAGATAGCATGACGCAATACTGTAACGGCGCTAGTGTCAAGAAGTTGATCCTGTATGCACTTCTCCATAATACGTGCAGCTTCTGCTGCAGGTTCTATTTGTGGTTCACCCATACGTGCTGGACCTGAAGCAACGTTAGCTCCCATGTATTTACTTTCAAGACCACTCAGTTCTGCCGGTTCAGGTTTGCTTGTTGCCTCTGTAGCTCCCGGCAAAAGTTCTCTACCGTCACCTTCAAAACCAATTACATCTTCTGGAACGTCTTCTTCTTCCAACGGAATCTTACTTAGATGAGCAAACTCATCAATACCCATTGGCATAGGTGTTGATTCCACTGAAATTGGAAACTTATTATTGGCAAATAGAATATCAACTATCTGACCGTACGCAGCTAGAACCTTAGTCTTAGTTATTTTAATAAAAACCTGACTTCGCTCATTACTACGGTATTGTGTACTAGAATCGTACATACCACGGTAATTTTTATAAGCTCTTAGCCAGCGTTCTTCTTCTAGTCTACGTCCTGACTCAGCATCACGAAAACGTTCCATGATTGTACCGACAATACCTGTTGCCTCTCTGGCTTCAGGCACATCCATCATTTCTTCATCTTCGTTGTCGAATTCATCTGCCATAAGATTTAGATTCCTTGATCAGACGAAGCCATGATCATAGCTGCTTGGCCCATGTGCTTGTTACCGGCTTCTGAAGGAAAATCCTCAGTGAGAACACCCGTCTTCGTACCGACACCAAACTCAAGTCCTTCACGATACAATGCGCTTTCATTGGCGTCAGACATTTCGCCTTGCTTGCTCATCTGACCCATGATGTAGCCTTCACCGTACATTTGCTTGTTACCTGCTGGCATTTTACTTCTCCTTTTACAGTTGATTGTTAACGTTCTTGTGCAAAACCTACTAAATCTTTAGGTTGCCTTGGAAAATATCTTTGAGCTATATCTTCTCTAAGATTATTTAATTTTTCATTATTTGCTAATTTTCTAGAAAGTTGTCTTGGTTTAAGATTAGAATTTTTTTCTATAAATGTTTTAAACTCAGGAGTCTGTTTAAACTCTTCATTTATATCCATCTGTTCTTGTACATCTTCTACGTCACCTGTTGTAAGAAACATCGGATTAAAGGGAGATTCTTCTGCAATCTGCAATAAATCTTGTTGTTCTCTTGCAATAGATTCGTCCAATTCAGATATAGATAGCTGATCTGCATAATCATCTCTAAATGATTTTTCAGCCATAGCCTCTGACGCATAGTACGCTGGACCGATAAAACCACCTACTACAGGAAGTTTCTTGCCCAATCTTCCTAATCTGGACAGAATGCCTCGTTTTGGTTTGTCTTGTTTTGGTCCTTCTTGTAAAAATTCAGGTAGAGGTTCTTTCGTACGGTTACGCTCTTTTAAATCTGCAAGCATATCTGATATTTTCTGATCCTCAGTTTTATCAGGTGGTACTATTTGACCTTCAGTCAACACAAGATCATCCATTTGTTGTGTCACTGGTTCTTTCGGTGTGAGTGTTGTTGTTTCTCTTTCTAGTGGAGAAACATACCCTTTAGGGCGTACTACACCAGACATCCTATTTTGCATCGTGACTTTTGCATCACGATCTGTTATTTTTTGATTCTCCATGCTACTGCGAAGCATATCGGGAATATCTTCACCACGTTCTTTATACAGACGAAACTCTACATCCTCATCTGTTTCACCAAATAATCTATTCTGATCTATAAGGTCTGACTTTTCTTGATTGGATAGTTGATCTATACGTTTAGTTTCAGGATCAGCTGTTAAAGCTTCCATCTGTTCTGACGCTGTTTTAAGTCTTTCAACACCAGCTTCGGCTCTTGTAGCTGCTTTTTCTATACCCTCTGCAGCCTTTTCTGCTTCTTTAGATAATTGAATAGCACCTGTTTTAGCTTCAGATTGAACTGCTTCTGCTTGATTTTGTATTCTACCGAATTCAGTTTCAGGAATAAAATTTGGAATATTATCTGCAGCTTTTTTAAATCCAAGAGATTTTAACCAATTCTGAGGATTTGCAATTCCAATATCTTTAGTGTACAAATGCACAAACTCGTCTAAAGCTGAAGAAAAACCTGATTTACGACCTGCCCTTGTCACTTTATAATGTGACATGCCCATATCTTTTCCAGCACTATGCCCTAATACGCCATTTGCAGTTTCCGACCCAAGAACTTCTTCTAGAACATCAAAAACATTTTTTCTTAAATGTGATACTGAAAAATTAATATACTGATTGGTATTATAATTAAAAATTTTAACACCATCTTTTTTTAATTCTTCATTAACAGCTTTAGCTATTATTTTCTTATATTTATTTTCTATTTTTTTAGTGCTTTTTCCATGCGCATCTATTAAATTTTTATCTGAGTAATCATCTATACCTGTTTGTCTCATCATATCTTCAGCAGAAGGAACAGGCCAAAGAGTAGTGCGTCCCGCTCTTTCCGCTCTATCACCCTGTTCTCTTAAAACCTCGTATACTACATCTCCTAAATCAAAAGGCACTCTGTTACCTTTGTTGAAGATTATAACTCTCTTGTCACTTCTACTTAAATACTTTACACCGTCTTTTCTTAAAGACATGTCTTCAGGTTCAAGTTCTATCTGCGTTATATCAGGATCACGTAGACCTGTAAGAAGTTTTACGGTAAACCAAGATTTAGTATCAGGATCGTCTACCTTCTGTAACGCACGTTCAATAATACGATGAAGTTGCTCTTGAGGTGGAAAAGATAAATTTGCAGCTGTTCTAGCTGCCGCTCTGTTGAATCCTTTATTTCCTTGTTTTGCCTGATTTAAACGTTGTTCTTCATCTTTAAAATAATTACCATCTACACCTGAAGGTTTATTGAAATTAATTAAAGCCATAAAATCAACGGCAAATCCACCAACATTAGCTTCTGACCGTATCTTTCCGGTCTTATCTAAACTTAATTCAGGATGATTTCTAACTATATCTAATAGTGCATCATACCCTTTTTTGCTGTTTAAAACGGACATATCATCGTCTAACGATATGTTAGAAGCCTGTATAAACGGAATTAATCTGACATAATTACCTTTAGTGCCGGGATTAGCTAATGCTTTAGCTTCTATTCCTTCTTCTATTGTAATGCCGTATTTTTTAGCCATACTATTTTAATATCCAAATATCTGATTGATTGGAGTGTAGGTCTGTTCTTTAACTCTATTCATCATACCTGCGTGTGGTAGTCCAGTTTGTCGTGTCATACACATGTACCTTAGAGCATCGTAGGCGTGGTCTTCTGCCTTGGTATCCACATCTTCAGAGTTTGTTCTAGAAAGTGGTAAAGTTGGAAGAGTACGCACAAGATTAGTACAAGTAGAAAAGATACGCATACGTGGCTCACCTGTCTTTTCATTCATCATCAATCTACGATGTAACTCTATTTTTCCTGCCATACGATTTTTATCTGCGGGTATGAAGCGCACACCATTACGTGTTAGAGTTTCTGCAATACTCGGTCCAGTTCCGTGCTTTGACCAACAGGCTCCATCTAACACAGATACATTCATTGGTGGATCAAACTCCTCTAATGCTGTAATCATTGCAGCTAGAGTTTCACCAGTGTATCCTGAACTATATAGTTCTCTGTATATCCAGAAGTTATTGTCCCAATCTACGGCACCCCAAAGAACACAACTAGGACTACTGTAGCCATAATCAGCAGCGCGTATTCTGGGCCAATTATATGGTATCTCAAACGGTTCAACAACGTGGACTGCTCTATCAAACTCTGAAAACGCTGCGCCATCTGCAACATCCCAATCTCCTTCAAGTAATCTTCTACGTTCTACTTCTGGCAGAGACAACAGCATAGCTTCGTACTCGCCAGATTCTGCTAGGTGTGGGTTGTCTGTTAGCCTTGCAGGTATGAACCTTCTTTGAAATAATGGTTGTCCCGGTCTTTGTGGATGATTGATACCGTGTAAAAGTATTTTACCCGTGTCTATATCTGTAGCCCAAAATGGATCGTTGGGTGGAGAAGGATCAATAAACATCTTTTTAATCCACCAACCACCGCTACCACCGGGGTTAGCTGAAGCCCTCATGTACGTGTCGATAGTTGTATCGGTTGTACGTAGACGACTTCGTAGATAGTTCCACACGTACGGTGTAGGATAGTGGCCCAATTCGTCAATGCCTATCCACGTAAACGATTGACCTTGGTATCGCGCTGCATCCGTATCCTTGTCTACGTAACTAAATAAGGCTGTAGCACCACTGGGAAAGGACCATGTATTCTTTGACTCTCTAAATATCGCACCGGGAAAAGCTTGCGGATAGATTTTACGTGACTGATCTATTAGTTCCGTTAGTTCTGCCAGTGTTCGTCTGAGTAAAAGTGCGCGGTGATTAGGATTGTGTGCGTAGCGTAGTAAGTCCATCAACATAGCGAATGACTTACCACCACCCGCTGCACCACCGTATAACACTTCTTTCTCTGGTGCTGCTAAGAAGTCCGTCTGTGGGCCGTCATTAGGATTAAATAATATTTGTGTGTGATCGTCTAATCTTGCCCGTACACTTTTAGGAAGCTTCTTAACATTCTCCTCGACTGCCAGCCCTCCGCTTCTCATTAACTTTTCGGCGTGTTTGATGTTGGCTGACTTGTCGTTGAGAGAATCTAGTTTCTTCTTTGCCTTTGCCTCTGCGTTCTTTAAAGACTTAATTCGTTTACGTGTAGCACGTTTCTTTTTTTCAACTCTTGATACGTGGTAGTTTCCCTTTTCACCGTCTTTTAACTTTGGTCTACCACTTTTACGTTTAGGTGTGCTTTCAGTCACTTTTTCTTTCTTTTACTATGCTTCTTGACTTTGCCGCCTTTGTTAAAAGGTATGGATAAACGTCCCATAATAGCTTTTTGTGTTGGTCTACCGATTCCTTTTTCACCGGGTGTGCGTCTATACTCTAAAGAACCAGTACCACCAAAAATCGGTATTTCTACTCCTACATCATATATATTTATTGGTTTACGTGTTGTAGGATTAACACGTCCATACTTAAATTCAACGCCTACCCCTTCTTTGTTCTTAACCTTACCCCTTGCAAAAATAGATTTTGATCCTTTACGTTTCGTATAATTTACATTAAAGTCTACTGGTCTTGTTTCATTAGAGTATGGTTTATCCTTTGGTGCCATTATTGTTAGTCTCACTATATAGATTGTCAAATGTTACAGAGGCATCTAGATACGATTCGTGTGCTTCTGCAGAGTGTGTCCACTGTGACGGTGTAAAGTCTGGTGCGCCTTCACCTGTACGCCATAGTGCTGGACTTGTTGCGCGTACACGATTATTAGGTAGAGCTATCAGATTGCCTTTCCATTGTCCTTCTGTAAGATACAACACATGAGATTGTTTGTGTTGTGCAGGGTCGTCTGCAATCTCGCTATCAGTGTAGTCCACTGTAAAAAGGTACTTACCAGTATAAAACTCTCCGTCCACTTTGCAGAGCCAGGGAGATGAACTAACACGATCCATCACTACGGTACTGTGGTTTCTTGATTCACAATCCCAAGGTTGGCATATGTGATCCTCCATCGGTTCAGGCCAATCTTCTAGTGGTATATCTGCCACCAAAGCCTGTATCGGCATCCTGGCCCACATTGCGCCACCGTGTACGTTTTCTTCAGGACCGTCTTCTTGATCAACTTCGCATCCTG
>VTLG01012547.1_pt1 | contig 12460 bp, 11 predicted proteins | sample 4694571 | NCBI WGS metagenome assembly VTLG01 (sample SAMN12604809, study PRJNA352737) | marine metagenome | biome: ENVO:00000447; feature: ENVO:00000209|ENVO:00000569|ENVO:01000036; material: ENVO:00002151; isolation source: viral sequences binned using virsorter ... | reverse complement strand
TTTAAAATAACAGTAAGAGCTGCGGCTCAACAGTTTGGTAATTCTATATCAGAAGAAGTTAATAATTTAGTAAACAAAGATCCATACGAAGAGATAGATATACTTCACGCTGTATATCCAAGAAATGATTTTGATCCTACAAAAAAAGATTCAAGCAACATGCCTTTTGAATCTGTTTACATGGAATATAAAAATGGGAACGAGCTATCAGTATCTGGCTTTCAAGAGTTTCCTTTTGTTGTACCAAGATACTTAAAAGCATCACATGAAATATATGGTAGATCACCTGCAATGACAGCACTACCAGATGTTAAGATGTTAAATGAAATGTCAAAGACAACTATCAAAGCTGCACAAAAACAAGTAGACCCACCATTACTTGTGCCTGATGATGGTTTCTTATTACCAGTTAGAACTGTACCGGGTGGACTAAATTTTTATAGATCAGGAACTAGAGATAGAATTGAACCATTAAACATTGGTGCAAACAATCCACTTGGTTTGAACATGGAACAACAAAGAAGAGATAGTATTAGAGCTGTGTTCTATGTAAATCAGTTGATGATGCAACAAGGACCACAAATGACAGCAACAGAAGTTATACAAAGAAACGAAGAGAAGATGAGATTACTAGGACCAGTATTAGGTAGATTACAATCAGAGTTACTCAAACCTTTGATCGACAGAACTTTTGCAATACTTCTTAGAAACAATCAGTTTGCACAAGCTCCTGAATTTTTATCAGGTCAAGACATTGAGATTGAATATGTATCACCACTTGCAAAAGCACAAAAGTCTACAGAGCTTTCATCTATAACAAGAGCAATAGAAATATTAGGATCACTTGCTAATGTTGCTCCTGTATTTGATTACATAAACTTTGATGCGTTGGTCAAGCATGTTGCAGATTTAGTTGGTGTTCCACAGAAAGTATTGAAACTACAATCACAAGTAAATGCTGAAAGAGAAGCACAAGCACAACAAGCAGAACAAATGGAACAAATGCAACAACTACAACAAGTCGCAAAAGCGGGAGGAGACATAGCTCCATTGGCAAAGGCTTTACCTGAAGAGGCAAAAGCTGTAGCTAATGCAGAATAATATGGAAGCAAAAGAACTAGAAAGATATTTAAAACAACTACAAAACGATTTTAAAACAGTATTCAATTCAGACGAAGGCAAAAGAGTCTTGGCTGATCTTGAAAAAAGATGTCACTTTCTAACTACAACTAACATAAAAGGTGATAGCCATGAGAGTGCATACATGGAAGGACAACGCAGCGTTCTTCTATTTATAAAACAAATGCTGCAAACAAAGGATAAATAAAATGTCAAACGAACAGATAACACAGGAAACTGTGCCTGTAGAGCAGACAACTACAGAGGCACAACCACAAGCAACACAAGCAACTGTTGCAAAAACAGACACCCCTGCACCACAACCAACACAATCAACTTGGAAAGAATCTATAAGTGAAGTCTATAGAAACGACCCAAACATTGAAAAGTTTACAGAGATTGATGCACTTGCAAAGTCATACATCAATGCAACTAGAATGATTGGACAAGATAAAATGATTGTGCCTAATAAAAATTTTACAGAAGATCAATGGGAAGAAGCCTATATTAAAATGGGTAGACCAGAATCTTTTGATAAATATACATTAGATACAAAATCTGATGTTGTTCCTCTTGATGAACAAGCTATTAAAAACTTTCAAGAACAATCTTTCAAACTAGGTTTGAATAATGAACAAGCAAATGGCATATTAAATTTTTACAAAAATAATATGGAAGCTGCTGACAAACAGGCAAAAGTAGATGCAGAAACTACTCAAGCTCAAGCTCAACAACTTTTGAGACAAGAATGGGGTAGAGAGTATGATACAAACATCAACAAAGCAAAGTCACTAGCTAATGCAAATCTAGCACCAGAAGTTTTAGAACTACAACTATCTGATGGTTCAAGACTAGGTGATAATGTAGATGTTATAAAAGGCTTTGCAAAGATAGCTAACATGCTTTCTGAAGATAAAATATTATCTACTGAGTCTGAAAACATGGATAAATCTGAAGATATACAAACAGAAATAGATCAGATTATGAATGATAAGAATGGTCCATATTGGAACAAGTCACATCCTAATCACGATAAAGTTGTTCAACAAGTATATACCATGAGAGAAATGTTAGATGGCAGCAAGTGATCATCTTAATGATGAAGAGTTAAGACTTGAGATTTTAAGAATTGTCAAAGAAACTGGTACTGAATTTCAGAAACAAGACCCCTTGCCAATCTGTGAAAATTATTATAAATGGATAAAAGGTAAGACAATTCGTAAGAACCTTGCTGACAAGAAGGAATAGACTCTAGTCTAAAAGACTCTAAATCCAAGAGATGCCTACGAAGGTGGATAACTTCTCTGATTGTTTAATACTAACATAACAATGGGAGACTAATATGTCATCACAAATAACAACAGCATTTGTGCAGCAGTATTCTGCTAACATTCAAATGTTGTCTCAACAAATGGGATCGTTATTAAGAGACAAAGTTCGTCTTGAATCTATTGTCGGTAAAAATGCTTTCTTCGATCAAGTCGGAAAAGTAACTGCTGTTTTAAAAACTAGCAGACATGCTGACACTCCACAGATCGACACTCCACATGCGAGAAGAAGAGTATCTCTTGCGGATTACGAATTTGCGGATTTAATAGATCAACAAGATAAAGTGAGACTCTTGATAGACCCGACTTCATCTTATGCTCAAGCTGCTGCTATGGCAATGGGTAGAGCTATGGATGATGTAGTAATATCGGCTGCTTTGGGAACTGCGTTCACAGGCGAAACAGGATCAACTTCAACTGTATTACCTTCTACACAGAAGATTACAGAAAGTGGTACTGCTGGTTTAACTATTGCGAAGTTAAGAACTGCAAAAGAAAAGTTCGACTTAGCAAGTGTAGACCCATCAATCGCAAGATTTATCGTGGTTTCACCAAGACAGATAACCGATCTATTAGGAACAACTGAAGTAACAAGTTCTGATTTCAACACAGTTAAAGCATTAGCTAATGGTGAAATCAACTCGTTCTTAGGTTTTAACTTTATAGTATCAAACAGACTATCTATTGCATCTTCTAAAAGGAAGTGTATCGCATTTGCACAAGATGGTATTGCATTAGCTGTTGGTAAAGATGTTCAAGCTAGAATAGACGAAAGAGCTGACAAATCTTACGCAACACAGGTGTACTACTGTATGTCAATCGGTGCTACTAGAATGGAAGAAGAAAAAGTAGTAGAAGTTCAAGCACACGAAGCGTAATAGAAGGAGATAAATAATTATGGCAAATTCAATTCAACAAGCGAAAATTGCTGCAACTCCTTCTGAGAAGGTAAAGACTAACGAACTTGCTGGTAGAGTAAGAGTAGCCTTTGCTGAATACGAAGCGAGTGCAGAGCAATCAACAATACACATGTTTAGTTTACCAAATGGAGCTAGAATCCTTAGTGGTAGACTTGCACATGATGCACTAGGTTCATCAACTACATTATCAGTTGGTCACAATGAGTATCTTGACTCTTCAGAGTCAACTGTTGCGGCTGATGTTGATGAGTTCAAAGCGGCTGCTTCTTCAGCATCTGCATCATCTGCTGCTGTTGCAACAACAATAGCTTTAGGTGAGAACTCAGTTGTGAATGCGAATAAGGATGGTATCCCAGTTTCTGTAACTTTAGCAGGAGCTAATGGTACTGGAACTATTCAGTTGCACATGACTTATGTTATTGACTAATAACTAGATAAGATAGGGGAGAAATCCCCTATCTTTTTTTTTAAAATTATTTTATAAGGACACATGGCATCAGTAGTCGACATTTGTAACACAGCGTTAAATCAGTTAGGAGCATCAACAATATTAACTCTTACTGAAGATTCTAAGAACGCAAGACTATGTAATGCTAGATATACTCAGATAAGAGATGCAGTATTCAGATCGCATCCTTTTAATTGTTTACAAAAAAGAGTAGAGCTTTCATCTTCAACAACAACTCCTGCATGGGGTTACAGTTTTCAATATGATTTACCCGGTGATTGTTTAAGATTACTTAGAATATTAGATTATGATTCAGATCATAAGGTAGAGGGTAGATCAATATTATCAAATAATTCTTCAATGAAAATATTATACATATCAAGAATTACAGACCCTAATCAATATGATGAATTATTAAGAGAAACAATATCAGCAGCTTTGGCAGCAGATATAGCATACGCCATTACATCTAATAATACTACACAACAAAACATGATAGCTCTTTATCAAGACAAACTAAGAGATGCTAGATTTGTAGATTCAACAGAGGGATATAATACTACTCAAGAAGATGGAATGACAGATGTCATTGATGCTGGTACATTTATAAACTCAAGGTTTTAATAAATGGCTAGGGTAGCTGCACAACTTACAAACTTCACAGCAGGTGAGTTATCACCTAGATTAGATGGTCGTAATGATCTATCTAAATATCCAGCAGGATGTAAAACTCTTGAGAACATGGTAATCTTTCCACATGGAGCAGCAGCTCGTAGACCGGGTACACAGTTTATATCAGAAGTAAAAACATCATCTGCTTCTACAAGATTGATACCTTTTGAATTTTCTACAGTACAAACTTATATACTAGAGTTTGGCAATCAATACATAAGAGTTTACAAAGACAAAGGACAGGTGCTTTCAGGTGGAGCTGGTTCATCACCAGTAGAAATATCAACACCATATCTAACTGCACAACTATTTGATATTAAGTTCGCACAATCTGCGGATGTTATGTATATAACACATCCAAGCCATGCAACAAGAAAGCTATCAAGAACAGGTCATACATCTTGGACATTGACAGAAGTTGATTTTACCAATGGTCCATTCTTAGATACCAACTCATCAACTACAACTTTACAACCATCTGGTACATCAGGCTCTGTAACTATAACAGCTTCTGCAAGTACATTTGTTTCTACAGATGTTGGAAGGTTAGTTCGTATAGGTGATGGGATTGCAAAGATTACAAACTTTGGATCAGCAACATCTGTTACCGCAACAACATCTACAAACTTTGCAAATACAAATGCAGTTACAGATTGGAATTTAGGTGCGTTTTCAACAACAACAGGTTTTCCATCTTGCGTAACATTTTTTGAACAACGATTGGTATTTGCTGCAACACTCAACAATCCACAAACAATTTACTTTTCAAAGTCTGGTGATTATGAAAACATGGATGCGAATATTGGCGGAACTGTGGCAGATGATGATGCTATTGTATACACCATCGCATCAAACCAAGTTAATGCTATAAGATTTCTTTCACCAACAAGAACTTTAATTATTGGTACAGCAGGTGGTGAGTTTGCTGTTTATGGAGGTGGAGACAATGATGCAATCACGCCAACTAATATTATAATTAAAAAACAATCAAACTTTGGTGGTGCAAATGTAGATGCTGTGCCTGTAGGTAACGCTACACTATTTTTACAAAGAGCTAGAAGAAAGATAAGAGAATTAGCTTATAACTTTGATGTTGATGGATATATTGCACCTGATCTAACTATCCTTGCAGAACATATTACTGAAGGCGGTATCACACAAATGGCATATCAAGAAGAGCCTCTTGCAATCATATATGCGGTAAGAGGTGATGGTGAGTTAGTTGCATTAACTTATCAAAGAGATCAACAAGTTGTTGCTTGGCATAGACATATCTTTGGTGGTGCTTTTGGAACTGGTAAAGCTGTTTGTGAAAGTGTTGCTGTCATTCCTACAGATTCTGATGAGTATGAAACTTATGTAATTGTAAAAAGAACAATCAATGGTGCAACAAAAAGATATGTAGAAGTTTTAAATACTTTTGATTTTACAGAAACAGATAATACAACATTTAATTTTTTAGATAGTCAAATAAACTTTGATGGTGTTTCTACAACATTAAATGGTGATATTACAAATTCTGCAACAACTATAGCTTTAACAGATGCAAGTTCTTTTAATAGTGCAGGTAAAATAAAAATAAATAATGAGATCATAGCTTATACAGGTAAATCAACAAACAATCTCACAGGATGTACTAGAGGTCAAAACTCGACTACTGCTGCTGCACATACATCTGGCGATACAGTAGATCAAGTAGTTGAAACACTTTCAGGTCTTGCACACCTTGAAGGACAAACAGTTTCTATATTAGCTGATGGTGCAACGCACCCAACAAAGGTTGTAAGTTCGGGTGCTATAAGTTTGAATAGAGCAGCTAAGAAAGTAAAAGTAGGTCTTAAATTTGACTCTGTATTACAAACTATGAGAATAGATGCAGGTTCACAGAATGGAACATCACAAGGTAAAACAAAAAGAATATATGAAGTTACTGTTAGATTGTTTGAAACTGTGGGTGTTGAAGTTGGACCAGACTTAAATAATATGGAAAGAATACCATTTAGAACTTCTGCAAATCCTATGGATCAAGGTATTGCACCATTTACAGGTGATAAAGAAGTTGAATTTAGAGGAAACTACGATACAGATGGTTTTATATTCGTAAGGCAAACTCAACCTTTACCTTTGACCATTTTATCGTTATACCCAAGATTAGTGACAAATGATGGATAAACTACTACATATAGTGCCTTATACTGCGGAGCATGGACAGTTTATATTATCCTGTCAAATGAATCATAAGGTATTAGAACCAGACAAACATTACATAAATATAGAAGGTAATGCTAAAAATTTAGAACAAGATCATTTATCTTTTACTGGTTTGGTTGGTAAGAAACCTATCTTTGCTGCTGGTATGAAAATGATATGGGGTCAAGTAGCTGAAGGTTGGGTAATAGCAACTCAAGATGTTTGGAATTATCCATTGAGTGTAGCAAAAGCTATTAGAAAAGATTTTGCAAGAGTTGCAAAAGAAAATAATATTGTAAGAGTACAAACTGCAATCAGAAAAGATTTTCAACAAGGTCAAAGATTTGCAGAGTGGCTTGGATTAGAAAACGAGGGATTGATGAAAAAATTTGGATTTGATGGATCAGACCAATACAGATATGCGAGGATATTCTAATGGGAGCAGCAAATATTTTTACAATCGGAATGGGTGCTATACAATACAATGCACAAGGTAAAATTGGAAAATTTAATCAAAATGTTGCAAACAGAAATGCTATTGTTCTTGAAAACCAAGCAAAACAAATAGAACAAAAAGCAGAGTTTGATGTAGCACAGTTTGCAAAAAGTTTTAAAAAAATACAAGGAACTACTAAAGTAGCAACAGCAAAATCTGGTGCGGTCATTGATAGTGGAAGTGCTTATAATGTTGCTTTATCAAATGCCTATGAAGCTGAATTACAAAAACAATTAATAAGATACAATGCAAAAATTGCTTCAGATAATAAAATAGAAGATGCAAGATTTGCTAGAATAAGAGGACAGATAGCAAGAAATCAAGCAACACTTGCACAGATAGGCACTATTGCTTCTACTGGAACAAGTTTACTTAGAATGAATCAAGGATCGGGAGTTAAATATACATAATGCCAAAATTACCAACATTTCAAGCAGATCAAACTATAAGTCAACAAACAGGAACAACAACTAATGTTCAAATTCCTTTAACACAAACTTTAGGCACAGCATTAAAACCAGTTACCGATCTCGTTGTAAAACAAAAAATTCAAGAAAAAAATTTTGAAAATAGAACAGAAGCATTAAAATTAGAAAATGATTTTGTTGTTCAAATGGCAAAAATTTATGATAAAGCAAATATTTTAGACAACAAAGACCAAGCACAATCTATAGTAAAAGAAGAAGGTAATGCTTTGATAGATCAATTTTCATCAAAAGCTAGTAACGCAAATGTAAAAACATTATTTACTAACAATGCACTTTCAGAAATTCAAAAAGGCATTTTTAGAACAAACAATCAAGTTTCAAAAAATATGTTGAATAGTTTACAAAATGCTGTTGATCAAAAAGAACAAACTTTAATATCAAATGCTTTTTTAGGAGGTAACGATCTTGATTATGCAACTCTTCCTACAGATTTAGAAAAACTTTATAGAGACAATTATACAGGCAGAATATCTAATGCCAATTTAGATGCTCTTATCAATAATATACCTGTTACAATCGAATTACATGAGGCTAGAGATGGTATGGTAAATAACCCTAGACAAAATTTATTAAATTTAAAAAATCCTGAAAAATTTAAAAATGTTTCTTTTGAAACAAGAACTAAGTTAATTGAAGAAAATCAAAGAATACTTAGACAACCAGTTCTTGATGAATTTAAAAATTATATTTTAGCGGCATCAAAAGGAAAAGAAATAGAATTCGATGTAAACTTTGCCAAAGAAGTTTTAGACCCAATAACTTACAATACTTTTTTACAAAAATATAATATTGCTAAAGAGACAGTTAGAGATGCCGCAATAATAAATTCTATACCTTTAGAAAATTTAAGTTCAACTTTAGAAGAATTAATACAAGATAAATATCAAAAATATGATGAGCAAGATGCTGATGAGTTAGAAAACACTTTGAAAAAAATAGCTCAAACTAGAAGAGAAGAAATGGAAAATGATCCTGTTAAGTTTTTAATACAAACAAATGATGAAATTGAACAATTAAGAGAAGAAATATTAACTGAAACAAATGATGAATTAAGAATACAAAAAGAGTTAGAACTTACTAATTTACTATATCAAACTCAAGTTGATATGGGTTCTCCATCATACGATATAAAAGTTACATCTGATAAAGAGGCAGAAAATTTTGTAAATAGATATATGTCACTCAACCCTGAAGAAAGAATAGCTGCTTTACAAAATGCAGAAAATAGATTTGGAGATTTTTTCTCAAAAGCTATGAATGAATATTCTGCAAAAGGTTTACCTATAACAGCAGAATTATCTGCTTTCTTTGTAAATCCAAACTTAACAAGAAAATTTTTAAGTTTTGATTCTGAGGATGAAAGAAATAGACTAGATAGAGTTTTGGTAAATAATGATACATCAATAACAAAAGTAAGAGAAGAAATTTCTGATGGACTTCAAGATTTTAAAAGTAGAGTTGTTTTTGGAAATAGATTTGACACATCTGCTGCCGCAAACAAAATGGATAGAATAGAAAAAGTATTAGCTTATTACGCAGCTAATGAAATTTTTATAACAGGAGAAGTATCGAACTCAGTTGAAAAGGCTGTTAAATTAATTACAGATAATTTTGATCTAACAGAAGATTCTTTTTTTGTTCCTAGAATTTATAATGGAGATACACTACTTCCTGAACAGATAGATTTTGTAATTGAAAAATCAAAAAAAGTTATAAATTATTTAGATGATTGGGGTATAAAAAGTTTTGGTTCTACAAAAATAGATGATCAAAATGCACTTGATCAAGAAATGAAAGAACAAATAAAAGAAAATGGTAGATGGGTAAATAACACAGATGGAACTGGCATTATTTTTGGCATCATAATGAGTGATGGTTCTTTTGCTCCTGTTTTAAACAGTAATAATCAAACATTAGAAATTATGTTTGATGATGATAGTTATCTAGTTCCCAATACAGATATAAAATTCAATCAAATTAAAAAAAGAAAGAAAAAACGAGGTCAAACTTAATGGCTCAATTAGGATTCGGACTTAATATTAATAAAACTGCTCAAGAAAATGGTTATGATCAATTTACTTTTGGTTTAGGTGATACACTAAAAGCTGTTGCTGAAGATAACTGGGAGTTTAATCCTCTTTCTTCTATTGGTACATTTTTTGAACTTCAAGGTGCTAAAGATTTTGCTGAAGATGCAAATCAACCTTTGTTAAACAGACAAGAGCTGAACACCAAATATAAAGATTTAGGTTTATTTTTTGAACAAGATCAACCTCAAGCTGTTGTTGATGTTATAGTTGAAAATAAAAGAAATGAATTAAGAAGATTAGATATAATAAATAGAGGTTCAAAAGGTTTTTTTCCCGGTGCTGCTAAATTTTTAACAGGATTGGGTGTTAGTTTTCTTGATCCTGTAAATATAGGTGCATCTTTTATACCTGTTGTTGGACAAGCAAATTTTGCTAGACTTGCAGCAAGAACAGGTTTTACAACAGCAAGACTTGGTAGAGGTGCAGCAGAAGGTTTAGCGGGTGCAGCTTTACTTGAGCCATTAGTTTATGGAGTTGCTCAATCAGTTCAAGCTGATTACGATATAACAGATTCTCTTTTAAATTTAACATTTGGAACAATTCTTGGAGGTGGACTTCATGTAGGTGCTGGTAAATTAAAAGATATAAATACAGCTAGAAATTTTAAAAAAAGAATAAGGGAAGCTAATACTCCTGATGAACAATTAAATCTTTACAAAGAATACTATCCTGCTGATGGACCAATAATGAAAAAATTAGAAGAAACATCACCAGAGACAAGAAGATTACTTCTTGAAAAATCTGTTGGTGATTTAATTACTGAACAACCTGTTGATGTAACTCCTATAGCTGCAAGAGATACTTTTTTAAGAAATGATTCTACTACGCCTCAACCTGCTGATCCAACAATTAAAACTCAACCTCGTAATATGGAAGTTGATCAAAGTGATCTTTCAACAGTTGAGAACACAACTATCAATAAAAATAAAAATGATATTGATTCTGAAAATGAAAGTTTAACATCTCAAATTGAAACTTTAAAAGCAAGAGAGCAACAAAAACAATTTGATTTTTCAGAAGAACAAGCACAAGTTAGAAAAGCATCGGATGATGCTGAAGAACTAGAAGTAAATGATAAGGAGTTAGATAGCATAATAAAAGATGCTATTAATTGTGTAAATGGCAGATAAATGTTTAATTAGAGTAGAAAAATTACTTAAAGGCTCATCTTTAAAGGGTAATCTTAAAGATGAAATATTAAGCACAATAAAAAAAGTTCAAGCCGAAAAAAAAATAGCAAAACTTGATGATATAAATGTTGATGCTGTTGCTAAAGATGTAAAAGAACAAATTAAATTACAAAAACAAATTAACAAAAGAAACGCACAAGAAAATGAAGTTAAGGTTAGAAATCTTACAGAGTATGTTTATGAAAATTTTAAAGGTGAGGAAGATGAAGGTTTAATATCTATTTTAGTCGGATCAAATAGACAAAGACTTGGTGCAAGAGAAAGTGTTTCTAGTCAACAAATAGCAAGTACAAATTCTTTAATAACTGGATTTAATATGAAGATGAAAGAAGCAAAGGTTGATGAATTATTTTTAAACATGGATAAAGACACTCAATTAAAAGTAGCTAGAGTTATGTATGAATTGAATCAAAGACAAACAAGTGTTGAAAAACTTGCAGATATAAAACCAATAGTAGGAGAGACAGACCCAAGAATAAAAAAACTAGGCGAGGTCATGGAAGAATATTCGGAGATGGTAAGAACAAAATTAAATGATAGAGGTGCTAATATAGGTAAACTTTGGGGTTATATGGTAAGACAATCTCACGATCCTTTTACAGTTAGAAATGCTGCTGATGTTTTAAATTTAAAAAATATTGAACCAGACCCAAATTTAAAAAATAAAAAAGATATTAATTATAATAAAAATTATACTGCTTGGAAAAATTTTGTAATGGAAAAATTAGACAAAGAAAGAACTTTTGCTGGTGTTGACGATATAGATGAATTTATGGATTTTGTTTATAATTCTATAGTTAGAAATCAATATGTAAAATCTGATGGTTCTGCTTTTACTTATGGAGCTTCAGTTACAAAAGATGTTGCAAGAGAAGTTTCAAGTAAATTTAAAAGAGTTTTACATTTTAAATCTGCCGATGATTGGTTTGCTTATAATGATAAGTTTGGTGCTGGTAATTTAAGAGAAGCAATGTTTTCAGGTCTACAAACAGCAGGAAGAAATATAGGTATTATGGATGTTTTAGGAACAAAGCCACAACAAGCATTTAATCAAATAAGAAAAACTGTTGGTGCAAAATTAATAAAAGACAAAAGATCAACAGAAAAATTAAAAAGTGATGATAAATTTCAAAAATTTTTTAATGTTGTTGATGGTAGTATATTTAGTATTGATAATTTTGCTTTAGCTAAATATTCTGCAATAAGTAGAACAATAGCATCATTAGCTAAATTAGGTGGTGCAACAATCTCTGCTGCTGCTGATATAGGTTTATATGCTTCAGAATTAAGGTATCAAGGAAGGTCTTTCTTTGGTGGAATGTTTGAAGCTGTATCAAACCTTGCTAAAATTAAAAATAAAAAAAAAGCTAAAGATATTGCAGAAAGTTTAGGATTCATAGCTGACAATACTATTTATGATATTGCTGGTAGGTATCAAGTAGGAGATGTTCAAAGCAAAGGTTGGACAAGACTTCAAAGAACATTTTTTAAATTAAATCTTCTCTCTTGGTGGACAAAC
>VTLG01007322.1_pt1 | contig 12461 bp, 24 predicted proteins | sample 4694571 | NCBI WGS metagenome assembly VTLG01 (sample SAMN12604809, study PRJNA352737) | marine metagenome | biome: ENVO:00000447; feature: ENVO:00000209|ENVO:00000569|ENVO:01000036; material: ENVO:00002151; isolation source: viral sequences binned using virsorter ... | reverse complement strand
GGAAAGACAGATTGTTAATGTAAAACCGGGTACATTGTTGTTGTTTAACTCTTGGTTGCCTCATCAATTTAGTGTAGATAATGGTATTGACCCATTTAGATTTATACATTTTAATTTACAGGCAAGAGTAAACAGTGAAGGACGAAAGTAATTTTTGGCAGTATGTAAAAAAGAATACACCCACTATTAAGTGGACAAGAATTGAAAACGCCTGTGCCTTTGGAACTCCAGACCTGTTGGGTTATAATACCAACAACGCTTTCTTTACAGTAGAACTCAAAGTCGTGAAATCTGGCAATAAGATTCGCTTGTCCCCTCATCAAATTAGCTTTCATATACGCCACCCCTTCAATACATTTATATTGGTTAAAGATGTTAAGAAGAAACGTTTGTGCTTGTATCTTGGTGAACAAGTGGACGAACTTGTCGCCTGTGGTTTAAGGACTACACCCATAGCTGAAAATATTGAAGATTGTTTGTCATGTTTAGAGAAGTTAAACTAGGTTATTCTTCTACTTCGTACTCCAACCACCCGTTGCCCTCATCAACACCTATCATAAAATATTTAAGTTGTTCTTCGGTTTCAAATCGGTAAGTTTTTTTATCTTCTTTATCTGTCCCCCAAATAATAGTAATTTTTCTTCTTTCGTAGTCCATAGCCTTGTTCTTACTATCTCTATAGTCGTGTCCTTCATCTCGTTGTGTCATTTACCCCCCTTATATTCATTTACAGACCAAGCCAAATCGTCAATCTGTTCCCATATCCAATCTGCCTCACTTCCTTGTAAATGCTCTACAATATATTTTTCTAAAAAATTATTTAATTTACGTTCTGTCCAAGTGTCAAAATCATTAGGCAAGTGTTTATATAAAATATTGCCCGATGCCCAAATAAAATCTTTTTTTCTTTTTTGGTTTATTTTAACTTTTTTCATATTATCCCTTCTGCTCGCTCGCTTGTTCTTTAATTAATTCAATATCAACTAGCTTATCATCTGGTATTAAATCACCAACTTCTGTCCATTCGTGATTATAATTATATCTTAAACTATGAATAATATCATCTGCCTGTCCTTCGTTTTTAGCTTTAATAGTTATTTTATATTCTTGTAAAAAATCTCTTGTAGCCGTGTATGTATATTCTTTCATATTATCCCTTCTGCTCGCTCGTTGTGTCATTAATATACCACTCCTAACTCTCTTAATGTTTTTACTTGTTTATTTGTTATATATTTTATAGAATAAACTGATATTGCATTTTCCATTGAATTATCCCAAAAAGTATTTTTTTTAAGACAATTACTATCTTTTTTACTGATATTCCAAAACTCTTTACAATATCCCCACTCACTTTTTTTCTTATTAAAAATGTAATAGCTTTGATGTTCATAGTCACCAATTCTACAATCAAATTGTACTAATATATTTTTCATTTGTTTTCCTTTATATATTCTCTTACTCCATCTGCTAGTTTTTGAATTTCATGCCATAACTTTTCGCCTTCCCAATGCTCAAATGGTTGCCATGCTAATTTTTCAATCTCATCATGTAATTTTTCTTCATCCCAATTAACCCAATCAGCATTTAAGTCATCATATAAATAATAACCACTAGCCCATTCAAAATCTTTTCTATCTTCTTCTGTCATTTTTTCCTTTCTTCCTTTATTTCTCTTACTTCATAACCATTTAATTCTAGTAGTTCTAATATTTGTTCCATATCAGTTGCCACTAAAATTCCTTCTTCATTATATATTTCTATTTTCATATTATTCAACATCCCTAAATCCATCTAATTCAGCCGTACAATCCAAACAATGAAACCAAGGACGACTGTCATTATAAGACAAAGTTCTTGCATCTATTGTAGTGACATCTGCTTTTTCTTTTTCTGGAGTGTCACCGCGTATGATAGCTTTAAATTTGCCGTCTTTGTTTTGTTCATATCTTACATTAAACCAAGTTTCTTGCCCTTGGAATGGTGCGGGTACATATTCAATCTTATCTGACTTACAATATGTGCAAACTATTGTTTTATTTTTCATTTTTTCCTTTCTTGTTTTGATAATTTATAGCCTCATTAGTTCCAACAATACCAAAGTATGCAATCGGAATTAATCCAATTCCATAACCTATAAATAATAAAATCCAAATTATATCTGTATCCATTTATTCACAATCCTTACAATAATTTTCAAATACAGTATAATCTGGTCTTAATGGCATTAGACACTTAAAACAATGTCCTTTCTTATTTTCATACTTGCCATTAATCTTATGTGTAATGTTAAAATAATTTCTTAAATCTTTTACTTTCCATTTCTTAAACTCGTTGAGATGGTGTGGTTCCACCATCTTCAACAAGTCCTTTTTTTCAAGTAGTCTAGCTTTCATTATCAATACCCATATTTTTTAAATGATTTTTAAACTCTTGATCACTCATATTTTTAACTTCATTATTATAATGCTCATATAACAATTCATTTACAAAATCATTATCCGCGCTTTCCATTTGAAGTTTTATATAATCTTGTTTATTCAGCATCTTTCTTCCTCTCTATGTTATCTCCACTCCAACTTTCTTTTCAATACCTTTAAGAGTTTTACCAATATCGGTATTATCTTTAAGATCTTGGTATTTTTTTATTTGTTCTTCTAGGTAATTTTTTATTATTACCTTTGAACTGACTGCAATATCTTTGTTGTTGTCAACATAAGATAGAACATCTTTTAAAGCATATACTGACCCACTCCAAGTCGAGTTAAGTTGCATATCTTGTGTATGTTTTGCTATTTTTAAAAAGTCCATTTTTCCTTCTTTCTGTTTGTATATATTAGTTGATTTATTACTCATAATTTAATCATCTTACAATATCCTACATTATGGTCAAGCGTTATATAAAAATATTTGTAATGTATTTTAACAGTTTCTCCGCTTGTCGCCTGTGCTTTAAAAAATAAAATAAAAATAATAATTTCTCAATTTTTTGGGGGTTTGGGCGTGGTTCAAATGCTACTTATCCCAATTTCCTTCATCACGCCCCCCAAATATCCATTGGGTAGATCAATATTAGTGTGGACAACCAATGGATGATCTTTAAACTCTATTCTCCTTATATTGTTCCTTAATATCTTCATCTTCTCTAAAATACTCTTCATCCATCATATAAAACATATCAGGATCAATTTTAAAAAATTTATAATCAGTCATGCCACCTCGAGCATCTGCACCATTATGAATACAAAGTGCAATTATATTATTTTGATATAGATCACCACTTGAGATCCATTGAATATCCTGGCTCAAACAATTATCAAAATTATATGTATAAGTGCATTGAGCTTTATTATCTGGATATATAAACTTATTCATGAAGTCTTCTACATCTGCGATAATGTGTGATCTTCCATTTTTATTATCAATCCAGTGATATTTATCTTCATTGATCCAATCATTAAATTGATCAGTTATATCAGGAAGATATGTACAGCTTTCATTTAAGTGATGAAATAAAGATTTAGTACAATGACCATCTTCATCATAAGAAATATCAATTTCATTTTTAAAATCTTTTAATTTCTTTTTTTGATTGCGTTGCCAATGTCTTCCATCTTCTCCACCACTATCACACATATGGACGCCTGTATTTTCAACAAGCATTTTATATATTATATTTTCAGTCTTCATTTTGTATTTCCTTTCTTATATTATCCTATATTTATTTTAATGCTTTGCAAGTCTTTTTGTACTTTAAAAAACAAGTTTTATTTTGGACATTTTTTAGTCTTATTTGTGCCATATTTACTTTAATTTTTGCTAATTATTATTGTTCTAATCTGTAAGTTATTAAAAGTCATTTTGCTGCAAAATCTCGCCACCCGTTACTAGCCTAAACTTTTTGAAACTTGCCGCTAGCCGCTAGCGACTTGTTGCAAGACGCCTGCGCCTGTGCTTTTGTTTTTGGCAATTTCGCGTGTAGGTTGTCACTCGCCTGTGCCTTGAATTGTGAAGTTTTATTTTTTTTTTCACGTGGAACGTGTAGCGGGTAGCCGTTAGCTACTAGCCACTCATTATGTAGGGCTAGTAGTCTTCGCATTGGTTCGCCAGCTTTACGGCTCATAAAATTCTAGCGATCATTATGGTATTTATCTGCAATTTTATTTAACTTGTCGCACATTTCTTGAGCCTCTTTATAATTATCAAAATTAAAAAAAGAAATCCAAGGCGTGTAGATAAAATGTTTATCGTCACTTCTTCCTGTGTAAATGTTAAAATTGTGTTCGCTGCTTTTTTCAACTTTAAACGTGTCCTCTTCAAAAAAACGTTGGTCTAGTTTTATTTCTTTCGTCTTTGTAGTTTCTTTATTTATCATTTTTCTTCTCCTATTTTTTCCTATAATTTATAAACCAATTAAAAGTATAATCAATAAATAAATTAATTATTTTTGATCTGGGAACTGGCGCTATTGTTTCTGCTGACAGATTGCCGCAGGTAATTTTCTTTTTTATCTCCAGCTGGGACGACCCAAAATGAACACAAATACACTTTTAAAAACTATTTATGGGATTATAAAGGATAATAGAAATGGAGAATAAAAAAATGAAAAAAGAAAAAGAAACAGTTAATATAGTTAGTTGGAGGAGCAATCTTCACGTTGCTTGTCTTATTTTAAACTCTGACCAAAATGCCAAAATTAAAGATTGGGCATATAAGGAAATTATGAAGGCGGGGGATATTTTAGATAAGGCATGGCAAAAACAAAAACGTGAAGAACAATTAACTTTTAATTTTTAAATTCGCTCCATGACGCCAGCCGCTATAATCTAGCGGCTGGCGAATTTTCGCGTGTGCTTTAAAATTTTCGCCTGTAAATTTTTGCCTGTGCCTTGATAGAGGTACCAAAATTTCGCCCAAAAGATTAGAGTGCGAAGCTCCTTATTTACTTATTACTATGTATGTAACTAAATGTTAGTATATATAGTCGGATTTGGAGGGTTTATGACCTCAAAATCATTATTGCTTTCTAATGAAATACCGAATAAATTAACAATTGTTGGAAACATTAACCAAAAAATTTTACAAAAAATTTTTTTCAAAATGCAAATTGATCTAGATAAAATAAAAAAGCTCCCACCAGATGTGAAAAAAGACTTCATGAAGATGGCTCTCAAGCTTGATGAAAAGAAAAAGATATCCAAAGTCAAAGATGACTTCCTGTCATTTGCCAAACACATGTGGCCAGAGTTTATTGAAGGTCGCCACCATAAAATTATTGCAAAAAAATTTAACCAAATAGCAGAAGGCAAACTGAAGAGATTGATTGTCAATATGCCACCAAGGCATACAAAGTCAGAGTTCGCTAGCTCCTTGCTGCCAGCTTGGATGATCGGTAGAAACCCAAAGCTAAAAATTATTCAAACTACCCACACCGGAGAACTAGCAATAAGATTCGGGCGTAAAGCTAAAACATTAATGGATACAGAAGACTATAAAAAAATATTTGAGACAAGGCTGAGAGAAGATAGTCAAGCAGCGGGTCGCTGGGAAACAGAACAAGGCGGTGAATACTTTGCATCTGGTGTTGGTGGTGCAATAACAGGAAGAGGTGCAGATTTATTAATCATTGATGACCCACACTCGGAGCAAGATGCAATGAACTTACCAGCTTTAGAGCGAGCTTATGAATGGTATACATCAGGACCACGTCAAAGGTTACAGCCAGGTGGTGCAATCGTTTGTGTTATGACGCGTTGGAATGTTAAAGATCTAACAGGACAATTATTAAAACATCAAAAAGAAGCAAAGTCAGATCAATGGGAGCTAATAGAGTTTCCTGCAATCATGCCATCTAATAAACCAGTGTGGCCTGAGTATTGGGACAAAAAAGAATTAGAAACTGTCAAAGCCAGTTTAAGTGTTGGTAAATGGAATGCGCAGTGGATGCAAAACCCTACATCAGAAGAAGGTGCAATCATAAAACGTGAGTGGTGGAATGTTTGGGAAAAAGAAAGCATGCCACCTTTAGAGCACGTCATACAATCATACGATACAGCATTCATGAAAAAGGAGACAGCGGATTACTCTGCTATAACTACATGGGGTGTATTTCGTGAGAATGAAGATAGTCCGCAGCAATTGATATTAGTCGATGCACTCAAAGGTAGATTCGAGTTTCCCGAACTTCGAAGAATAGCAAAGGAACAATATGACTATTGGAATCCAGAAACTGTATTGATTGAAGCAAAGGCATCAGGGTTACCACTCACATATGAGTTAAGAAATATGGGGATACCAGTAGTTAATTTTACACCGTCAAAAGGAAACGACAAGCATGCAAGAGTAAATGCAGTTGCACCTTTGTTTGAAAGTGGTATGATATGGGCTCCTGAAGAAAAGTTCGCAGAAGAGGTAGTTGAGGAGTGTGCAGCTTTTCCATATGGTGATCATGATGACTTGGTCGATAGCATGACACAAGCCGTAATGCGGTTTAGACAGGGAGGGTTGATACCACATCCTGAAGACTATAAAGATGAAAAGATTACTAAAACGAAAAGGACATATTATTAATGGCTGAAGGAATTTTAACATTAAACCCAATCTCGCCCGAAAGAGATCCTGATAAATTAGGTGGTCCCGGTTACATAGAAGCACCTGTTGGTGCAGGAATTGGTTTAGCTTTAGCTAATTTTTTAAAAGATAAAAAAAGAGGTATTGGAGACAACAATCCTCCAAGTCCTATTGAAGAAGAAAAGCTACCGCAACAAGAACCACCTAAAGGTCCAAATATTGGAGAAGAAGTTTTAACTAATCTTGCAACAAGAGAACTTGAAAAAAAAGTAAAAGAAAAAGATAAGTCAGGTGTTGAATTACCTACTTCTTTAACAACTCAAAATTTTTTAGATGATAAATTAATGGATGAATTACTTTCAATAAGAGGTGGCGTAAAGGGTCACTTAGAAAATCAAAAAAGTACTTTTCCTAAAATGCCAGCTTCTACAAAAAATTTTATGCAAACAGAATTATTTAAAAAGTTAGATGCTAAGTATAAACTTAATTCTTATCCGGAAGGTGAAACACCAGACACAGTTAATCCATTAAGAAGAGATTATTTAGAACGTACGGCTAATAGAAGAAGAGGTGCAATAGAATATATAGCTTCAGTTGCTTATGATGTTATTGGCTCAAGTAAGGATAACGACTTTTTTAAAGATTCCATACTTGTTGTAGATGAAGATGGATTACCTGTAGCAGGTGCAAAAATAAGCATACCTGGAACTAATTTTAATTTTAGTGATGTATATGGTAAAGATTCTATAGTAATTACAGAGATGGGTAGTGTATTTAGAAATGCAGGTGATCAATTAATTAATGATATTTTTCAGAAAGCAAAAGATAAAGGTAAAAGATTTGTGGTTGCTGAAGATTTAACTTCTCCTGAAGCACTAGAGGCTATGAAGAAAAGGGGTTTTAGAACAACTACTACAAAAGATACTAAAAAATTTAAAGGTAAGAAAATTAGAAGACCTAGTGGAAGATCTGCTGTTCAAAAAAATTTAGTATTTGATTTAGGTGCCCCTCTTGAAAAAAAAGCTTATGGTGGCTTCATAGATAAACCTCTTACAGGAAACAGTAGGTATATATAATGGCTAATGGAATACTAACACTTAATCCAAACTTTCCTGAGAGAAATCTAGAGGGTGAAAAACTTCCTTTGATTGAAGCACCTGTTGGTGCAGGAATTGGTTTAGCTTTGGCTAATTTTTTAAAAGATAAAAAAAGAGGAATAGGTGACAATAATCCTCCTAGTCCTATTGACGAAGAAAAACCACCACAGCAAGAACCACCAGAAGGAGAACCAGATCTTTTACCTGAATTAACTAAACAAACAGCCGAAGAAGTTATTAGAAAAAAAATAAAAGAGAAAGAACCTTTAAATAAAATTCAAACTTGGGATAAATATTTTGATTCAAAAGAAGAAGCTGAAAAAGCTGTTAAAGATGCAGGAGGAACATTAAAAGAATTTGAAGAGGGTGCCATTCAAAAACAAATAACTTTTAGAAAACATAATTATGGTTATGATGTTTTATTTGATAAAAAACGTGTAGGTGAGCTTCTTGATATAACTGAAAATTTAAAAGAGTTTGGAACTCAACAAGGAAATAAAAAAACTTTTAATTTAGTTTTTGTAGACGAAGATGGTATGAATCAAAGAGATGCTATTAGCACTATAGATGGTCTTAGTTTTGCAAAAGAAAGAACAAAAGAATTAGTTGCAAAAGATCTTTTAAGAAATACAACAGAACCACTATATCCTAGCTTAAAAGATATATTTCAAAATTTAAAATATAATAAAAAAGGGGAACCAATTACTATTGAATATGACGAAAAAAACAAAAAAGCCATGGGCGGTTTTATAGATAAACCTCTTACAGGGAACAGTAGGTACATATAATGGACTACGCAAAAAAATATCTAAAGTATAAGGACAAAGCTACACAAGATAAATTTAATAAATTAGTCAATGAACTAAGAATGGACATGACTTTAGAGTCTGCAATAAGTTTGGCTTTAGCAGAAATAAGGGACAATAAAAAATTTGGCGGTTTGATAGACAAACCACTGGGAGCAGGAGGCAAAAAATCAGGACCACCACCAAAAAGAGGACCTAACCCACAAGGGTTGAATATTAAGAATAATACTGTTAAGACAGTTTAATTGGAGAAATAAATGGCAGAAATCGACAAAGCCTTACCCAACGAGGTAAGAAAAGAAGTTAACGTACCGAGCGAAGAAGATATACAAGTTGAACTAGAACAACAACCAGAAGAAAAAGGTCCAGTTGAAGTTCAAGAAAATGAAGATGGTAGTGTTGATATAGACTTTGATCCAAAAGCTGGAAGTCCTGGTGAAGACGAAGGACACTTTGCAAACTTAGCTGAACTATTACCTGATGATGTATTAGATCCGTTAGGTAGTAAAATGTTTGAAAATTATACAGATTACAAATCTTCAAGAAAAGATTGGGAAAGAACTTATACACAAGGTTTAGAACTGTTAGGTTTTAATTATGATGATCGAACAGAACCATTCAAAGGAGCATCAGGTGCAACGCACCCGGTTCTCGCTGAAGCTGTAACACAGTTTCAAGCTTTAGCTTATAAAGAATTATTACCAGCAGAAGGACCTGTTAGAACTCAAATCATAGGTATGCCGACACCTGACAAAGAAGCACAATCACAAAGAGTAAAAGAATTTATGAATTATCAAATCATGTCAGAAATGCCAGAGTACGAAGCAGAGTTTGATCAAATGTTATTTTATTTACCACTTGCAGGTTCATCATTTAAAAAAGTTTACTACGATGAAATTATGCAAAGAGCAGTTTCAAAATTTGTACCAGCAGATGATATTGTTGTACCTTATACAGCAACATCATTAGATGATTGCGAATCTATTATACACAGAGTTCGTATGTCAGAAAACGAATTACGAAAACAACAAGTCGGTGGATTTTATAGAGACATAGAAATTAACCCATCATACATGGATGAAACATCTTCTGAAAGAGCAGAGAGAGAATTGGATGGAACATCGAGAGGCAGGGATCAAAGAATGTATACACTTCTTGAATGTCACGTTGATATAGATCTTGAAGGTTTTGAAGATTCTGGCGAAGATGGCGAGCCAACAGGAATTAAAATTCCATACATTGTAACTGTTGAAGAAGGTACAAGAAAAGTTTTATCAATTAGAAGAAACTATGAAATAGGAGACAGACAAAAAAATAAAATTAATTATTTTGTTCACTTTAAATTTTTACCAGGACTAGGTTTTTATGGTTTTGGTTTAACCCACATGATCGGAGGATTATCAAGAACAGCAACAGCAGCATTAAGACAACTGTTAGATGCAGGAACGTTATCAAACTTACCAGCAGGATTTAAAATGCGTGGCATCAAGATGAGAGATGAAGCGCAGTCGATACAACCAGGAGAATTTAGAGATGTGGATGCACCAGGTGGAAACTTAAAAGATGCATTTATGACTTTGCCGTTTAAAGAACCATCTCAAACTTTATTACAACTTATGGGTGTCGTGGTAACTGCAGGACAAAGATTCGCATCCATTGCGGACCTGCAAGTAGGAGACGGGAACCAACAAGCAGCAGTGGGCACGACAGTGGCTATGTTGGAAAGAGGATCGAGAGTAATGTCTGCGATCCATAAAAGAATGTACGCCTCGATGAAAAAAGAATTTACAATTTTAGCTAGAGTATTTAAACTATACTTACCTCCAGTTTACCCCTATGATGTTATTGGTGGACAAAATCAAATTAAACAAACTGATTTTGACGACCGTGTTGACATCTTACCAGTTGCAGATCCAAATATCTTTAGTCAGACTCAAAGAATATCTTTAGCCCAAACGGAGATGCAACTGGCTGCCTCTAACCCTCAGATACATAACCAATACGAAGTTTATCGTAATATGTATGAGGCATTGGGGGTAAAAGATATTGATTTAATTTTAAAAAGACCGCCACAACCAACACCAAAAGACCCAGCGTTAGAACATATTGATGCTTTAGCTGGCAGACCTTTCCAAGCTTTCCCTGGACAAGACCATAGAGCACACATTACTGCGCATTTAAACTTTATGAATACGAATATGGTAAAAAATGCACCAGCGGTTAATGGTGTGTTAGAAAAAAATATACTTGAACACATAAGTTTAATGGCACAAGAGCAAATTGAATTAGAATTTAGAGAAGAGTTACAACAATTACAACAAATGATACCAATGTTACAAAACCAACAAGCAATGATGCAGAATCCTAACTTACAAAACCAAGTTCAACTGCTTCAACAGAAGATAGAATCAAGAAAAGCAGTGTTGATTGCAGAAATGATGGAAGAATTTGCTAAGGAAGAGAAGAAAATCACTGGAGATTTTGGTAATGACCCTATTGCTAAGTTAAAAGCAAGAGAATTAGACCTTCAAGCTAAAGATAATGCTAGAAAAGAGAAGGAAGGTGAAGATAAAATGAACTTAGATCGAATGAAAGCTATGATGAACCAAGCAAACGTCGAAGAAAAACTAGATCAGAACGAAGAGTTAGCAGAATTGCGCGCAGATACGTCAATTCAGAAAACAATTTTAGGTAAAACACTACCATCTAGCGATAAAATACCAAATCAAATGTCAATTATTAGGAAAGGGAATTAATTATGTGGTTTTCAGCAATTAAATTAGCGTTAAACGCAGGCACACACATTTATAAGAAAAAACAAGAAACAAAAATGGCTATGGCGGACGCACAACACATGCACGCAGCTAAAATGGCCCGAGGTGAGGAAGCTTACCAGGGCAAACTTTTAGAAAGCCGTCAATCGGACTGGAAAGACGAGGCAGTCCTTATAATTTTAAGCATGCCAATCGTAGTGCTGGCTTGGGCAGTCATATCAGATGATCCAACTGCTATGGATAAAGTAAAATTGTTCTTTGACATGTTCTCGCAGCTGCCGTCATGGTTTACTAATTTATGGATACTTGTAGTTGCGAGTATTTATGGTATAAAAGGAACACAAATATTCCGTGGAGGAATGAACAAGGAGAAAAATAATGGCAAATAGAATATACAATAAACAAGTATCACCTAAAGGTTATAAAAACGGTGGAAGAGTTAAAAAAATGGGAGGCGGTTCACTAAAAGCTGTTCCCGCTGGAAACAAAGGTTTGAAAAAATTACCAACTAAAGTTAGAAATAAAATGGGCTTTATGAAAAAAGGTGGAAAAGTTTCTTTAGAAACCGCTAAAGAAATAGTTGGAGACATTAAAGATAAAAAAGGCAAAGTTCACTCTACTCTGGAGGGACAAAAAGCTTCTCTTAAAAGATTTATGAAATTAGGAGAAAAACAAGGAAGATTTTATCCAAAAAAAAAAGAAAAAAAGAAAAAATTAGAACAAAATTAAAATAAGGAAAAAATAATGGCAAATAGGTTATACAACAAACAAGTTTCACCTAAAGGATACAAGACGGGTGGAAGAGTTGGACTTCATGAAGGTGGAACTCCAAGAAAAGTTGGAAAAGTACCTAAAAAAGAAAAAATAAAAAGTTATCCTACGGCTCCTACTCCAAAAAGAAAATACCCTGAAAGAAAACAAATTTCTGTTAAAGAAGAAATTGAAAGAAGAATGAAGGAAGAAACTCCTAGAACTTATAAAATAGCCAAAGGAAAATTAGGTATGTTAAGAAGACATCTTCATAAAAAAAGAATTAAAAAAGAATTAGAGAGCAGACCAGAACATTTATCAAAACCTAAGGTAAAAAAAGATGGCTAAACTTTGTCCCAAAGGAAAAGCAGCAGCAAAAAGAAAGTTTAAGGTATATCCTTCAGCTTATGCAAATATGTATGCATCTAAAGTTTGTAAGGGTAAAGTAAGAGCGTCTGCTAAAAAAG
>VTLG01006608.1_pt1 | contig 12461 bp, 24 predicted proteins | sample 4694571 | NCBI WGS metagenome assembly VTLG01 (sample SAMN12604809, study PRJNA352737) | marine metagenome | biome: ENVO:00000447; feature: ENVO:00000209|ENVO:00000569|ENVO:01000036; material: ENVO:00002151; isolation source: viral sequences binned using virsorter ... | reverse complement strand
AGAGTAGATCTGGTCAAGAGTATTGGTGGTCTCCAGGTAATTTAACTCCATAAAAAAAAGGATAGACAGAATTGACAAATTAACTTAATAGGAAAAATACAGTAGGATTATAACGCCTACAAAAATCCAATAATTAAAATTATGACAGTTACAACAACAACAATTAAGAACAGTTATAGCGGCAATGGTTCAACTACGGCTTTTGCCTATACATTCCCTATCAATGCAACAGACGAAATTACAGTAATTGAGAGATCTTCTACTGGTGTTGAAACAGTTAAATCAGAAGGATCTGGTTCTACTAATTATGGTATTTCTGATAACGGAGCTAGTGGTGGAACTGTAACTATGGTTACGGCTCCGGCATCTGGAACTACTTTGGTTCTTTTAAGAAACACAGCTTTAACACAAGAAACAGATTATGTAGCAAACGATCCGTTTCCAGCTGAAACGCATGAAGATGCTTTAGATAAAGCATTAATGCAAGCACAAGAGCTGCAAGAAGAATTAGATAGATCATTTAAAGTTTCAAGAACAAATACTATTACTACATCTGAATTTACAGAAAGTGCAACAGATAGAGCTAGTAAAGCTCTAGGATTTGACACCGATGGTAATTTAACAACTGTTGCAGATTTCTTACCCGCTGGTGGAGATAATGCACAATTAACTTATTCAACAACAACGACAGATTCCGATCCAGGAGCTGGTAAAATTCGTTTTAACAATGCAAGTCTTAGTTCAGCTACAGCTGCTTATGTAGATGATGAAGATGCTAATGGTACGGATATTTCCGCATGGGTACAGAGCTTTGATGATGTAACGGGTAATGCTACTAACAGAGGAAGATTAAGAGTTACTAAATCAAACTCATTAACTGTTTGGCATACTTTTAAGATTTCTGGAGCTGTTACGGATGCAAGCGGATATACAAAATTAGCTTTAACTTATATTGATGGTGCTGGAAGTTTAGCAGATGCTGATAAGGTATTTATATCCTTTGTTCCTTCTGGAGAAGATGGAGCTATACCAGGTTATTATTATAAATTTGATAGTGGTACATCTGACGCTGATCCTGGTGCTGGAGAGATTTCTTTTAACAATGGAACTTATGCTTCAGTAACAGCAATCTATATTGATGATGCTGATGCTAACGGAGTAACAACTCAAGCTGATACTATTACTTGGGATGATAGCACTTCAACGATTAAAGGAATTTTACACATTGTAGATATTAACGATAGCACAACTTACGCAAGGTTTAAAATAACTGGTGCATCTACAGATGCCTCTGGTTACAATAAATTAGCTGTTGCTCATTTAGCATCTAATAATACTTTTTCAGCAGCAGACGAATTATCTGTTCACTTTACTCAAAGTGGATATAAAGGCGATACTGGTTCAACTGGTTCTACTGGAAGTACAGGATCCACGGGTTCAACAGGAGCAAGTGGAACTAACTCTCAACTTTCAATGACTTGGGAAAGCACAACTAGCGATGCCGATCCAGGTGCGGGGAAAATAGCTTTTAATAACGCAACTCTATCTAGTGTTTCAATTTTATATGTAGATGATGCCGATGACGCATCTGCTGATATTTCTGGTTATGTTCAATCTTGGGATGACATAACTAATACTACGGCAAAAGGAATTGTAACCATAACTAAAGAAGGAACAGCATCAACTTATGCTATCTTTAAAGTTTCTGGTTCAGTTACCGATGCAAGTGGTTATACAAAAGTTCCAGTTACTCATATTGTATCTAACGGATCATTTTCAGATGGCGATGGAGTAGGAGTACACTTTAGTTTTTCTGGAACAGACGGAGCCATGACTAGCTTTACCGTTGCTGGTACATCTGGTTCATCACAAACAATAACTAACGGTAATACTTTAACAATAGCGGCTGGTGCGAATATTACGACTACTGGAAGTTCTACAGATACAATTACGATAGCTTGTACTTTAGATGATCCAACAGCTCTAGCAATCGCATTAGGATAATAGGAGGATATAAATGGCAAATAATTTCAAAGTAATTTCGTTTGCAGCAGAACCAGCAAGTGCTGGAACACCTTATAAAATGTACACAGTAGCTGGAAGTACGACTACAGTTGTACTTGGTTTAATCCTAACTAATATTCATTCTTCAGCAGTAACAGTTGAAGTAGAATTAGTTAGTGATACAGCAAACAGAGGTGGTGCAAACAACGTTACTAACGGAACATCATTTTTAGTGAAAGATGTAACTATTCCAGCTGGAAGTTCATTAGAACTTTTATCAGGTGGAAAAGTTGTATTAGAAACTACAGATGAAATTAAAATAGATTGTTCTGTTTCTGATAAAGTTTCAGGCACATTGTCTATAATGGAGATAACATAAGATGAGTTATATAGGTTCTAAGCCAGCTAGTAAACCAGTTGTAGCAAGTGATCTTGATCCAACTATTATTACTGGTCAAACAGCTTTAGCAGTTGAGCCAGCTTCAACTGATGAATTTTTGATAAGTGATGCTGGCGTTCTTAAAAGATTAGATGCAAGTTTAATTGGTGGTGGAAAAGTTTTACAAGTTGTTTCTAATACTATAACTGCTCCAGTTACAATTGGTTCATTAGATACAATTACATCATTTATATCTCAAGCAATAACTCCAAGTGCAACATCATCAAAAGTTTTAATTAGGTGTCATGGCTCTTATTCATATGATGATGATGATAGTTTTGGACATATACTTTTATATAAAGATAGTTCAATTTTAGTAAGAGGCGATAGCGTTGGTAGTGCTTATAGATCAACTCAAAATGCTAGTGCTAGAACTGCTGGTGGTCTTACTCACAATGTTACAAGATCTTTTGCCTTTGAGTATCTTGATAGTCCAAGTTCAACTTCTTCTATTTCTTATTCTGGCAGAGCAGTTGCTACTAACAATGTGGATATGTACATCGGAAGATCTGGAACTACTGTCGATGATAATAGATCAATTGATATTACAACAATAACTTTAATGGAGATAGGTGCATGATAGGAAAAGCTATTAGAAAAATAAATCCTAACGCTAAATATGTAATTAGAGGTGGAGATATTGATACTTGTACAATTGAATGGATAGATACTATAGCTATATCAAAAGAAGATATAAAAGCTAAAATTCCAGAAGTTCAAGCTGAATATGATGCTTTAGCTTATGCAAGAGCAAGAGCAGACGCATATCCATCATTTCAAGAATTTGCAGAAGCGTATTGTGAAAAAGAAATAGGTGGAGATAGCACAAAGTGGGATGCTTACAAAACAACTTACAATAAAGTTAGAACAGATAATCCAAAGGAATAATTTATGCCATATATAACAAAAACAATAATAATAGGAGGTGTCTAAGTGTATATTGGGAAAACTCCGATAGTAGGAAACTTTCAAAAGTGTGATGCAATTACTGTTGTTAATGGACAAGCAGCTTACACACTACAAGTAAGCTCAACAAATGTAGTTCCTGAAAGTGCAAATCACATGCTGGTTTCACTTAATGGAATTTTACAAGCTCCAGTTACTTCATTTACAGTATCTGGTTCTACACTTACTTTTGCATCAAACTTAGCAACAGGCGATGTTATAGACTTTGTAATCTTGTTAGGTAATGTTCTTGATCTTGGAAAACCAAGCGATGGAACTGTAACCAATGCAAAATTGGCACAGGATATTATTTCTGGAGAAACAGATATAGGTGGAGCAATAGCAGATGCTGATTTATTTTTAATGGATGATGGTGCTGGTGGAACTTTAAGAAAAACTGCGGCATCAAGAATTAAAACTTACATTGGTAGTGCTGGTTTAGTTAAATTAGCAAGTACAACTATATCAAGTGCAGTTCCAGCAGTAGCTTTTGATAATAATTATATTACATCAACTTATGATAACTATAAACTTGTAGTTTATGGATTAAGTACAGCTTCTGATAATCAAGATGTTGCTCTCCAATTTTCAGTAGATAATGGTTCTAATTTTGCAACTCATAAAGGTCATCTAAACTATACTCAAGTTACTGCCTCATCAGATAATACAACAGGTTCTACTCAAAATTTAGCTTATATACCAATTGGTTCTGATGAAGAAGGGGATGATTCAGGTGGTATTAATGCTGAAATAACTATTTTTAATGTTAATGATACAGCACAATATACTTATGGTCATGGTCTTTGCACATCAAAAAATCAAAATGGAGAATATTATACTTTTAGAGTTGGTGGATATATTGCTTCAAATACAGCAGTTAATTATTTAAAAGTATATACAAATGGTGGAGGAAATCTTGATAAAGGCACTTGCACTTTATATGGAATAACAAAATAATGACAAAAATATATTTAAACAATGAGTTAGTTGATTTAACTTCAGATCAAGAAACTAAAAGATTAGAAGCAGTAGCAGTACATAAAACAGCTAAAGATGCTAGAGCTGCTGCTAAAACTGCAACAACTAATAACAAAGCATCAGGAAAAACTAAATTAAAAAATCTTGGTCTTACAGACGATGAAATTAAAGCATTAATGGGAGTTTAATTATGGCAATCAAAGTAGCCAATAATCAATCCTTGACTGCGATTACAGCTTTACCATCAGCGGTTTCTGTTGGTGCTATGACTTTATTACAAACGCAGACTGCATCAAATAGTTCTACAATTTCTTTTACAAGTAATATTGATAGCACCTATGATGAGTATGTGTTTAAGTTTTATGATATTCATCCTAATCATAGTAGTTATACAGATTTTCAATTCAATATGAGTGTTGATGGCGGAAGTAATTATAATGTGACTAAAACTTGTGCTTATTTTTCAGCAATACATTTAGAAAATAATAGTTATGCTGATAAAGAATACAACACATCTTTAGATACGCATCAAGGCACAGGTTTTCAAACTTTAACTGATAATACTGGAAATGATAACGATCAATCTTTAGCTGGTACTTTAATTATTTACGCACCATCTAACACAACTTTTGTTAAACATTTTATGTCAAGAATTGCAAATTACGAAAACACTTCTGCAATAGATACGTTTGTTGCTGGTTATGGAAATACCACAAGTGCTGTAAATGCAGTTCAGTTTAAATTTTTAAACGATAATATTCAAAGTGGGGTTATAAAATTATATGGCATTGGTTAAATACAACAACAATTCTATAAGTGCTATTACAGCAGCTGCTGGAATATCAAGTGGTGCTATGACTTTAATTAAAGAACAAACAGCATCTTCAAGTGCAACTATTAGCTTTGTTCATGGAACATCAGATGTAGTCTTGGATAGCACATATCCTATTTATTTGTTTAAGTTTTATAATGTTCATCCACAAACAGATGATAAAGATTTTACTTTTCAAGGTTCAATAAACGCTGGTAGTAGTTATGGTGTTACTATCACTAGCACCTATTTTGCTTCAGGTGGTGCAGAATCTGGTACTGATGGATGGTTAAATTATTCTGGTAGCATTGGAAGTGGCTATCCAGATTGGCATTTAGAACAAGAAACTTCATTTCAAACAATTGCAGATAGAATAGGCTCTAATAACGATCAATGCGCAAGTGGTGAACTTTGGCTTTTTGGATTGTCATCAACTACCTACGTTAAACATTTTATGAGTAGAGCTTGTTGTTATTATTCTTATGATTATGCGTTTAATACTTATGCTGCTGGTTATTTCAATGATGCAAATGATGTAGATGCTATACAATTCAAAATGAATAGTGGAAATATAGATTCTGGCTCTATCAAGCTCTTTGGTATTAAGGATAGCTAATGGATAACATAATCAAATCGGAGATTTGCTAATGGCTTTAGTTAAATTAAATAATAGAGGTGTAAGATCAGCGACAACCTTTGGAAGCGTATCAGCTTTAGGAGAAATGAGGTTTATTAAAAAACAAACTGCCTCATCATCTGCAACTATATCCTTTGTTGATGGTTCTAGTGATGTTGTTCTTGATGATACTTACAAGGAATACTTATTTACTTTTAATAATATTCATCCATCTGGAGACCAAATTTTTCAATTTCAAGGCTCGACAGATACTGGTGGTTCTTATGGTGTTACAGTTACAACAACTATTCTTATAGCATCGCATGATGAAGGAAACGGTACTTCTTCTTTAGCTTATGAAGCTGGACACGATATAGCTCAAAGTACTGGATTTCAAAGACTTTGCAAACCAAGTAATACAGCCGCTGATAATAATGCTGCTGGATATTTACATTTGTTTAATCCAAGTGGAACTGTTGGAGTAAAACATTTTTTAGCAGATACAAATAGCACAAACGATGACACTTATTCAAATAGAGAAATTGTAGGTGGTTATTTTAATACCACTTCAGCTATAGACGCAATACAGTTTAAAATGGCTTCAGGCGATATTGACGCTGGGGATATTTGTTTATTTGGAATTAACTAATAAGGAGGCACAATGCCAAGACATCATTTAATCAATGGAAATGTAGTAGCTTTCACAGCTAAAGAAGAAACAGCTGCGGATAATGCTGAAGCAGCTTGGAATGATGGTGCATACGATAGAGCTATTGCTGATCTAAGAGCTAAGAGAAATAGACTTTTAGCTGAAACGGATTTTTATGCTTTATCAGATGTAACTATGTCTGATGATATGAAAACATACAGACAGGATTTAAGAGATCTTCCAAGCGGTAAAGATACTTTAGAGAAAGTGAACAACACTACTTTTCCAACTAAACCAGAATAGTTTAATTTAAGCATATAAGGGAGGTACGCTATGAAAATAGCTCTTGCTATGATTATGTGTACGGCTCTCTACCAAGAGTGTTTGCCGCCACATCCAATGCCAGAAACCTACAGAACTCATTATGATTGTCTGGAGGCTGGCTATAAAGAAAGTATTAAAAAATTAAAAGAGATTGGAAGAGAAGAAATCAACAAATATAACACTTACATTAAGTTTGTTTGTTATCCAAAATTTGAGGAGCCTGGAGAGGATGCCTAAAAAAAAAAGAAAATCTGTTTTATCTAATGTTGAAGATCGCAACGGAATAAGAATATCCTATCATGAAAAGGTTTGTGCAGAGAGGATGAAAACAATTTTTAAACTATTAGATGAAATGAGGAAAGATATAAAGGAATTAAAAACTTTTATGAATGTAGGAAAAGGTGCTGCCGCTATAATAATTTTTATAGGTGGTTTACTTGGCTCGATCTTTTACTTATTCACGAAATAGAAAAACAGCTGCCAAAGGTTTAAGTAGTGAACTATTAGCTGCTGCAAAGTTTGCCAAGGATCCAAACTTAATTGTCTTTAAACCAATGGGAGCTGGTCCAGTAGATATATTAACTTTGAATATTAAAACGGGGGAGTATGTAGCTTATGATATTAAGACAAGAAACTACCGCAAAGATGGGTCTAAGATTAATAGACCAAGAACCAGGGAACAAAAAAGACTAGGTGTTAAAATACTTAATTTTGAACAAAATAAATAATTATGCAATTATCTAAAAATTTTAGTTTATCTGAATTAACAAAAAGTCAAACTGCCGAAAGGATGGGTATGGATAACAACCCGTCTGAAGGAGAGGTAGAGAATTTAAGACTTCTTTGTGAAAGGGTATTGCAGCCAGTTAGAGATCACTTTAACAAAGTAGTTACCATTTCATCTGGTTATCGTAATGAAATTTTATCAAAGAAGATTGGCAGCTCTTCAAAGAGCCAGCATTGCAAAGGAATGGCGGCTGACTTTGAAATCTTTTCTGTTCCAAATAATGAAGTTAGCGATTGGATTAAAGAGAACTTAATGTTCGATCAATTAATATTGGAATACTATGTACCTGGAGAACCTAATAGTGGTTGGATCCATTGCAGCTATAACCCAGAAGTAAATGCAAACAGAAAAGAATATTTAATGGCAATAAAAGTAGATGGTAAAACTCAATATAAACCAATACTAGGTTTATCAACAGATAGGTATATTAAATGATACAATTTTTAAGCATATTAAAAAACCCATTAACTAAAATGGTTTTTAATAAAGCAACTGAACACTTTAAACATAAAGCAGAAAAAACAAAAATTATAAGAGCTGCTGAAATAGAAGCGGCTAAAGATGTAGATATAACTAGAATTAAAAGCCAAGATCAATCATACAAGGATGAAATCTTAATGCTCTGGCTAATAGGAATGTTGACTACTGGCTGGTTTCCACAAACAAGAGAGAATTTTAGAGAGTGGGTTGCTCTCATAAATGATTTACCAGACAGCGTATGGTATCTCGTAATTATCGTTTTCACGGCAAGTTTTGGAAGTAGGGTTACGAAATCTGTACTTGATAGGAAGAAAAAATGACAATAACTAAATCAGACTTTGATCCTCATTGCTTTGGCGGTCATTATCAAGAACCACCAGAAACATTACACTTTCAGTTTGAAGGTGCGAGATGCGATAACTATGTTTACCGCTATGTTTTAGTAGATAAGTTTAGACCCAATAAAATAGATTCAAGAAGTAAAAAGACAGAGGAAGAAAAAGATAAATCTGGTAAAGAAATAGCTGCTGGTTATCTACCTTTAGTTTTAAAAGAAGAAGTTAAACCAAGTTTAATAGATAAAATAAAAAATATTTTTTCCAATGGGTAAAGCTCCAAAATGGGGAGTTAATACTTATGTTAAACGAACCAAGCCAAGCGTAGGTAGGCATAAAAAAAAAATGTCAAAATCGGAAAAAAAATCTTATAAAAAATATAGGGGTCAAGGAAGATGAAGATCAACGAAAGTACAAATGTGGCTATGCCGATTAGAAATTTAATTTCTATTGTTGCGGCAGTTGCGGTTGGAGTGTACGCTTTTTTTGGGATCCAAGAGAAATTAAACCAACATTCAACACAGCTAGAAATAATGGAAAAAGATTTACATCTTAATACAGAATTTAGAATTGGCTGGCCGAGGGGATTGCTTGGAAGTTTGCCAGCCGACAGCGAGCAGTTTATGTTGATTGAAGAACTTTATAAACAAACAGATAAACTACAAGAAAGAGTTGATTCAATGTTACATAATGAAGTGAATATAGAGGCTTTAAGTAAAGCAGTTAATAAACTTCAATCTGATGTAGAAAAATTAAAAGATAAACAAAGATCATTTAGTAATGGGAGTAATCATTAAATGGAAACAATTTTATCGGGTGTAATTGTACTGTGTATGTTTTATCAAGGGGGTATAATAGAACACACTTATATTCAAGATCAAAAGATGAGCAGTTGCTTAAAAGCTAAACGAACTGTTGAGAGAAGTGTTAATCCAGAAAATGTTAGAATGCAATGCGGGGAAGTTAAAGCTATTGTTGAAAAAGACGAATACAGCGACAAGATGAGAATAGTAAAAATTATAGAAGATAAGTATGGAGACTATACAAAATAAAGGAGGAAATAATGGCAAAGAAAAAGAACAAAAAAAATAAAAAGAAAAATAAGAAAAATAAAAAGAAAAAAAAATAATGGATCTTAAAGATAAAATAGTTGGTTTAGCTTTAGCCGCTTTAATCGCATTGGTTGGTTGGAACCTTAAAGAAACCTGGAACATGAAAGAAGCTGTAATTAAACTTCAACAGGGACAAGTTGTTTTATCTAAACAGATTAAGAAGAATACCAATTTTGTTAAAAGAAATATTAAGAAACTAGATAAAAAGAAAAAGAAGAAAAAAAAGAAGGTTGAGAATGAATGATGAAATATATATTATTAATTACTCTTATACTTTTTTTAACAAGTTGTTTTGAAAATGTTAGACAATCTGTAGGTATTTCAACTAATCCTTTTAGTACAAAGATGGAAGAAAAAACTAAACTAAATTATAAAATTATATTTGGTAAAGTAAGACCCAAGGAAGATGATGATGATTGATAAAATTTTATTAAAATTTTTTGGTGGTATAGACAAAGTAACAGAATGGCTTTTTGCCTGGCAAGCTCCTAGATGTAAATGCAAAAACAAAAGAAAAAGACATGGGTAAAATCTAAAACTATTATAATTGATATAGGAAAATGCCGCTATTGTAATAAGGATATGACGAACCAAGAGAGCTTTGTAGCCTTTGCTACAAAAGAAAAAGCTCATTATTCTTGCATGAAGTCTGATGATGAACAGAGAGCTTTAGATAAGACTTTTGAATAATGGTCTGGGTGGGAGGATTCGAACCTCCGATCCCTAGCTCCCAAAGCTAGTGCGATACCAGGCTTCGCTACACCCAGAACTTATAAAAACAGAGACTAAACAGAGACTTCATGATAAATCAATTAGATATATCACTTATAAAATAATGCTTATTTAATGGGATTTTTGGCAACTAATTGATTTCAATTGAAAAGAGAAATGGTATAAACATTGAAGAAATCGAGGTTGTAGTCTATAGGTTCAAATACTATCGACAATCATTGGGATACTTAACTTATTTAACAAACAGAGACTAAAACAGAGACTAAATAAAATAGGTGGGATTTAAAGTTTTACTTTAAGAGATGAATTGGCGGGGATATTTCCCCGCCTTTTTTTTTGCTCCTTTCTATACCCTGGAGATATTTATTATATTCTTTCTTAACTAGATCATCCTTTTCAAAGGTATTCTGATAATTCATTTCCATATTTAACTTAAACAAAAGATAGCTCATTGGCTGCTCATCCATTGTCAACTAGCAATTGGTTAATTGCTTTAGTTCTTTTTTCTTTGTTATGATCCAAATCTCTATAATACCATCTGTCTGGAGTATCAGAGTTTGTCCAGCCTAATCTTCTAAGCAGCTGGTTCTTTGGTAAAGCCTTAGTATCTTTAAGGTAAGAATAACTGAATTTTCTAAATGGAGATATTCCACCTACCCAATCAATACCAAGTTTAGCAGCAGATCTTTGAACTCTTCTTTTAGCCATCTTCTTAGATACTGTACCAAACATTAATCTATATTGACCCGATCTTTTTGGCAGCACTTGTTCCTTCATCCAAGTTTTTAAAATAACTGATAACTGGTTGCTAATTTCAACTCTTCTTTTAGAACTAGCTGTCTTTAAAAAGTTTTCTCTAAAGTTATTCCATTTATCAATAGTGTGGTTAAAGCTAATAGTAGGGGGGTCGCTTTTTAAATCCGTATCTGAATAAGTTAAGCCAAGCAGCTCATTCAATCTGCAACCCGTCTCAGCTGCGGTATGGAATAAAGCTCTATTCAATATATCTTTTTCAGAGTTTACTAATAAAACTATATCCTTATACTTAGGCATAAATTTCTTTTTAGTATTCTCTCCTTGGAAAAAGTTTTTATTAAATTTATAAGCTAGGATACCACCATCAATTACCCATTTTCTTTCCAAGCAATACTTCACAAATAATTTAAAGGTAGCAACTGTATCTTTAATAGTCTTTTTACCCACAGTTCTATTAGTTCTAACAATTGTACTAGATCCACCTGGTAAGTTCTGAACTCTAGTGCATTTTGATTCTAGGAGCTTTGGTAAATAGTGTTCTTTAAAATCATGGTAGGTATAGTCGGATAAGAGCTTTTTGCTAATATACGGAGCTATATGGTGGTTTATATACCCACAAATTGCCAATTTTGTCTCTTCTACCTTAAATTTATCCTTTAATACGGAATGCTTGTATTCTTTAAAAGCTAGATCAAAAGACACCTCTTGAGGCATTACCAAGCTAGGATCCTTAGATCTTAAATCTTCAACATAAGCGTTAGCTTGTCTCTTTTGGTTCAGATCAAAGATCTCCAGGTTCTTCTTTTTACCTTGGTCATCCATAGCTTGAACAACCCAAACTGATTTTGTTTTTCTTTTAACTTTGCAAATCTTAAATTGCATTATTGAAGTACCTCCTTTGGTTTAGCAAAAAAGTCTCTATAAGTTTCATAATTTAAAATTATTAAAAAACCTGGATCCTCGTTTTTTTCTATTTTAACTTTCTTAACTTCTCCAGCTGCCTCTGCATAATCCTTAATAAAAAGTTTATGAGCCTCTGGAATAGTGGGAGCTGTAAAAGTTTTCTCTCTCCCAGGTAGTTTATAAGTTACTACATACATTATTTATTCTCCTTTGTTTTTATTGAAACATATTGATCTGTTCTAGGATCATAAACTTTACCAACTCTATCTGATACTCGTTTTTGAATATCTGATATACTTTCTCCTAATTCTTCCTCAGATTTATTTAAGTGTTCTTTAGAAAGTAGATTATGACCCACTCTAACTTTAACTTGCTTTAAGCCATCTCCCGTATATTCATACTCAGTTATTTTAACTACTGGATCTGGTTTATTATTATAAACAACTTGGATTGGTTTTTTTGCCATTAAGCAGCCTTTCTTTTTTTCTCCCAAACATAAATAGTCTTGCCAATAACTTTAGATCTATTGTTTTTGTATGGGAGGATTTTAGTTTCAAAGAAATTTTCAAGAGCTTTGAAAGTCTTGAATT
>VTLG01017076.1_pt1 | contig 12462 bp, 8 predicted proteins | sample 4694571 | NCBI WGS metagenome assembly VTLG01 (sample SAMN12604809, study PRJNA352737) | marine metagenome | biome: ENVO:00000447; feature: ENVO:00000209|ENVO:00000569|ENVO:01000036; material: ENVO:00002151; isolation source: viral sequences binned using virsorter ... | reverse complement strand
GTGGATTAAGTAAATAACTATAGTCTCTAACGTATAAATATAGAAAAAAACCCAATTCGATGGCCGCTATTGTAACAGATCAGTTTAGAATATTAAATGCTAGTAATTTTGTAGATAACGTTACAGATTCTAATAATTCTTACTACGTTTTTGTTGGTCTGTCTAATCCAACCACATCTGGGTTTGGTAGAGCAACAGATTTTAACACTGATACACCAAGTCCAACAGATAATTTCAACTACTTGAATTTTGTAGGTGATAATATGTCTTTTGGTAAAAAAGTAACATCAGATAATGTAAGAAGACTCGTAAGAAAAATATCTTGGTCGAGAGGAACAAAATATGAGATGTATCGTCATGACTATAGTTTGACTAATAGATCTCCTAATACAGGATCGACACGTTTGTATGATGCTAATTACTATGTTATGAATAGTGATTTCAAAGTTTACATTTGTATTGATAATGGATCATCAGGCATCTCCACTACAGGTAATGCATCATTAGATGAACCAACATTTACTGATTTGGAACCATCAAGAGCAGGATCAAGTGGTGATGGATATCTTTGGAAATACTTATTTACAGTGACTCCTAGTGATATTATAAAGTTTGATTCTACAGATTTTATATCTGTTTCAAATGACTGGACAACTTCATCAGATGCTCAAATTGTTGCAGTGAGAGATAATGGAGATTCTGATGTAAATAGTAACCAAATTAAAAAGGTATACATTGAGAACCAAGGTGCTGGATATACTGATGGAACAGGTGTGGAAGTAGCGATTTTAGGTGATGGTGAGGGTGGTAAAGTAGTTGTTGATGTTATAAATGGTAAAGTTACTAGTGCAGTGGTTTCATCTGGAGGTAAAGGATACTCCTACGGTATGGTTGACTTAGGTGCTATTGGTAATACAAGTGCGAGTACAAAGGCAAATTTAATACCAATTATTCCACCATCAAAGGGTCATGGTAGTGACATCTACAAAGAATTGGGATCAGATAGAGTTTTAGTATTTGCTAGATTCGATACATCAACCACAAATGATTTCCCAACAAATACCAGTTTTTCACAAATTGGTATTGTTAAGAATCCTACATCTATTGGTTCAACATCAATTTTCACTGATCCCACATTTTCATCTGTTGGTGCTTTGAAATTCCTGACTGCTAATGGAACACCAACTATTGGTAACTCAGTATCTCAAGTTGTATCAGGAGGAACTGCAAAAGGTTTTGTTGCAGCATGGGATGTAGACACTAAAGTATTAAAATTTGTTCAAGATAGATCTAACGTTCTAAATCCAAACTCATTTGATACTCTTGATTATGTTGGTGTGAGCACATTTGCAAAAGTTCATGCTTTTGAATCAAACGCCAATCCAGTAAATTCAAGTGGATTTCAGGGATCTATAGATACAGGATTCACTGGTGTAAGCACAAATCCAACAGGAACCAAACTTATATCATTGGACTCTCAATTCACACAGGGGGTCTCTAATCCTGAGATAAATAAAAAGTCAGGAGATATAGTATATCTTGATAATCGCCCATTGATTTCAAGAAATGCTAGACAAAAAGAAGACGTTAAAATCATTCTAGAATTCTAAAAGATGACACAAAAAACGAATTTAAACATAAACCCATTTTTTGACGATTTCGATAGGAATGATAATTTTTATCGTGTCTTATTTAAACCAGGTTTTCCAGTCCAAGCACGAGAATTAACACAATTACAATCAATATTACAACATCAGATAGAATCTTTCGGTAGTCATATGTTCAAAGAGGGATCAATGGTGATTCCTGGAAATGTACTTTATACTGATAGGTATAGTGCTGTAAAAATAAATCCTGACCATCTAGGCATTGATGTAACAGTATATACAAAACAATTACATGGTAAGAAAATAAGAGGTCAAACATCTGGTGTGGTTGCTACTGTTGATGATTGTTTCTTCCCAACAGATGGTCCTGAGTATACTGATGTTACATTATACGTAACTTATTCTACAGCAGGAACTGATGAGGAATCATCTAGTTTTGAAGATGGTGAGATATTGATATTAGATGATACAATTACTTACGGAAATACAACAATCACATCGGGTGAGACAGTAGCAACTTTGGTAAGTGAAGATGCAACAGCAACCTCATCAAAAGTTTCTGTTGGTCAAGGTGTATTTTTTGTAAGGGGAACATTTGTAAACGTTAAAAGAAGTAGTATAATTCTAGATCCATATTCAAATAATTCATCATACAGAGTTGGACTAACAATATTAGAGGAGATAGTATCTGCTAAAGATGATAAGTCACTTTATGATAATGCTAAAGGATTTTCAAACTTTGCAGCACCAGGTGCTGATAGATTAAAAATTTCTGCAACGTTATCTAAAAAAACACTTAACGATTATGATGATAAAACTTTTGTTGAACTTATAAGGATTGATAATGGAGAAATAAAAGCATTAAAAGAATCTTCTGAATACAACTTAATTAGAGATTACTTTGCAAAAAGAACATTCGATGAATCTGGAAATTATACAGTAGATGATTTTGAGGTTGAAATCAGTGAATCTTTAAATGATCTACAATCAAATGAAGGTGTATACTTTGAAGGACAGCAAACTGAGCAGGGAAATACACCATCTGAGGACTTGATGGCAGTCAAGGTATCTGCTGGAAATGCATATGTTAAAGGTTACGATATAACTAAAGCAGGAACAACAACTATAGATGTTGAAAAACCAAGAGATGTTTTAAAAATTGATAATACCCAAGTTCCTTTTGAATTTGGAACAAAAATTAAATTAAATAATGTTCATGGAACGCCACAAATAGCATTATCATCATCTAATACTATTGAATTATATGACCAGAGAAGAGGATCATCTGTAACAGCATCTAATGGTAATAAGATAGGTGCAGCGAGAGTATACATGCACAATTTATCTGATGCATCCTACTCAAACGCAGCGACTGAACACGATTTGTATGTATTTGATGTTCAAACTTTTACTGATATAGTTGTTAATGTCGCTCTAAGTCCTTTACAATGTCCAGCAGCATCTTTTGTAAAAGGAAAAAGTAGTGGAGCTACTGGTTTTGTAGAAACCACTGTAAGTAATACCACTGCGGTTAAATTAACACAAACAGCAGGAACATTTGTAACTGGTGAGCAAATTGTAATTAATGGTGATGAATCATTAGTTAGATCAATACAATCTGTAGATATACATGATATTCGTGATATAAAATCCGTATATCAGGATACTAGCACTGTAAGTGGATTTGCAGCGGATTTTGGTGGAGATGTTGTTTTACAAAAAATAGCATTATCAGGTTTAGGAGTTGCGGATCAGGTAGAAATTGCAACAAATGGTGTGATTACTGGTAAACTAGAGGTGATTTCTGGTTTGAGAGTTGGTGATATTGTTAAATATCCAGTTCAAGGTCAAGCAGTTGATAGTTTTAATCGTGTTGAAAGTATAGGTATTACAACTGCAAAGGTTGAAGCAGTTCAGGATGTGACTGGTGTATGTGAGGGAGGACTACCATCTGCAGCAGTTCAAACAAATGTAATCGTAGGATCACCTATAATATTTGAAGGAGGTGGTTTATTTGCACCTATAGGAAATGATAATGTATCTTCAGTAAATCTTGCTAATTCTAATTTAATCGTTTCAAAACAAGTTACTGGACAATCAACTAATTCAGTTACAGGTGCTTTAAGTATACCTATGACTAATGCTAGTATAGGATTGACTAGTGCTTTATTTGAAACATTTGATGCTGAAAGGTATTATGTTGCTTACAGCGATGGAACAATTGAGGATCTAACATCAGATCAAGTGACTCTTGGTTCTGGTGGTGCGACAGTTGAATTCACTGGATTAACAGCAAATGCATCAAACGTTGTTGTTAATGTTACTGCTAAAAAGATAGGTATTGAAAGTAAAAAGAAAGAATTTATAAGAAGTGAAAAACTAACAGTAAATGGAACAGTATCTGCTGCATCAACTGCTTCAAGCGGACTTTCAACAAGCACATATTTAGGTTTAAGAGTTGAAGATGATGTAGTATCGTTAAATTTACCAGATGTCGTGGAGGTTATTGCTGTATATGAGTCTTTAGATACTTCAGCACCAACTTTAGATTCAATAACACTACCATCTGGTTTAAATCTTGATACAGCATCTATATTGGGTGAAAAAATTGTAGGATCGACTAGTGGTGCTCTCGCACAAGTAGTTACAAGATCATCAGCAACTAAAGTTGAAATAGTATATCTAAATTCATCTACATTTGTAGTTGGAGAGATATGCACATTTCAGGAATCTAGTATAACTTCTGTAGTTCAAGTTGTCAGTAAGGGTAATTTCCAAGATATAACAGACAATTATCAATTAGATAAAGGTCAAAGAAATGATTTCTATGATTATTCTCGCATACTAAGAAGTAGTGGTTATGTCCCTTCAAGACAGTTACTTATAATATTCAATTATTTTGAAGTTCCAAGTAGTGATACTGGAGATGTATTTACTGTCGAATCATATCCATCAGAGGCATTTACGAGTGATATACCTTCTACTGATTCTGGTGTAAGAATTTCAGATACTTTAGATTTTAGACCAAGAGTTGCTAGATTTAATGCAACAAACACTTCACCATTTGCTTTTTCAAGTAGAGATTTTTCAGCAGCAACAAATCCCACTCTTACAGTAACACCAGAAGAAAGTTCTTTGATTGGATATGAACACTACTTACCAAGAATTGATAAAGTCACTTTAAGTAAGGATGGTATAATGGAAGTAGTGAAAGGTGTATCATCACTTAATCCAAAAGAAGCAGCAGGTATTGATGAGTCTATGCATATAGCGACTATTACACTTCCTGCTTATCTTTATGATGTGAAGGATGCAGTTATCAGAATGGTTGATAACAAAAGGTTTACGATGAGAGATATTGGTGAATTAGAAGATAGAATCGAAACTCTTGAAGAGACAACATCACTTTCATTGTTAGAACTTAACACACAAACTTTCCAAGTAAGGGATGCTGATAATTTTGATAGATTTAAATCTGGATTTTTTGTTGATGATTTTAGAGATGCTCAACGTGTAGATGTATCGACAAAAGGATTTGTGGTTACTGATATTCAGGAATTTACTACAGCAGTTGATCTTTATACCATAGCACCTCAACCTGCCTTAGAACCTTCAATAAACGTAGACACCGCTGATTTTAGCGATGATTTAGAATTATTAGATTCTAATGTTCAAAAAACTGGTAATTATATCACTCTTAAATATGAAGAAGTTGAAATGTTAAATCAACCTTTAGCATCAAGAGTTGAGAATGTAAATCCATATAGTATGATTGAATATGTTGGAAGGATAAGATTAACTCCATTCTCAGATTCATGGACAAGAACTATTGTTACAAGAATTGATAGAGTAAGAAATAGAATATTAGCTAGACCAATAATTGCTAGAAATCCACCACCAGTTGATAGAGGAGCATTCCGAGGTCAAAGAACTGGAGGAGTTGGTGCAAGAACAACATTTGTTGGTAATCGTTTGGAGAGATCATTTATTAGAACTATTGAAGGTCCTACTCTCCCTGATACACATATAAGATCAAGAAACGTTGCTTTTAATGCAAGTGGTTTAAGACCTTTACAAAGACATTATCTCTTCTTTGATAATACCAGTGGAATTGATATAGTTCCAAAATTGATTGGAATCAAAATGACTTCAGGTAAATTTGTGATTGGAGAAACTGTTAAAGGATTTATAGGTAGGGATGAGTTATTCAGTGCAAGAGTATACGCCCCCAACCATAAAACTGGTCCTGCTGCATCTCCAAAACAAAAATACAGTTTAAATCCATACGATAGATCTGTAGAACTACCATCAGTATATTCCTCATCATCAACAATATTGAATATAGATATTAATTCCCTAGTTAATCAGGTATTAGGTAAATATTTTGGATTTGTGAAAAAGGAAATGACTCTTCTTGGTGAAACAAGTGGTGCTCAAGCAACTGTAACAAGTATAAAATTAATACCAGATACTTTTGGTGATATTAGTGGTGCATTATTCTTTAGAGATCCATTTACAGATCCCTTACCACCACTAAGATTTACTGTAGGCACAAAAACTTTTAAACTAACATCAAGTAAGACAAACGAAAAAGCATTACCAGGCAGTCTGTTAATTAGTAGTGGTGAGACAACGTATGAGGCAAATGGTTTAATAAGACAATTAGAAAGGCAGAGAGTCAATGTTTATAGACCTGTATACAGGAGAAGACCTGGTGGTGGAGGCGGTGGCCGTGGTGGCGGTGGCGGAGGCGGAGGCGGAGGAGGCGGTGATCCTCTCGCACAATCATTCACAGTGGATGAGACAGGAGCATTTCTTTCTTCAGTTGATTTATACTTCGCAAACGTTGATCCAGCAGTAAAATGCACAATCGAAATTAGACCATTAGACTTAGGTATTCCTCAAGGTTATCCAGTAGCAGAACACGCACGAGTTGTTTTAGAACCATCTGAAATAAAAACATCTAGAGATGGAACAGAAGCGACAAATGTAAAATTCCCATCACCAATTTATCTTGAACCAGAGCGAGAATATGCAATAGTCGCTCTAGCACCTACATCAAATCTTTATGAAATGTGGGTTGCACGTATGGGTGAAAGAACTGTTAATACCACTACATTACCTGATGCTGAAAGTGTTCTTGTTACTAAACAATACGTTGGTGGTAGTTTATTCAAGTCTCAAAATGGAACTATTTGGACTGCTAGTCAATTTGAGGATATGAAGTTCAAACTCTATAAGTGTAATTTCACTTCAGATTCAGGAACTGCATTTTTCTATAATCCTAAACAGGACCTTGATAGTGATTCATCTGAATTGAGATCAGATCCAATTAAAACTCTACCACGTAAATTAAAGGTTGAGATTAGTAATACTACTGTAATGAATAGTATTCTAATACCAGGTGCAAAGGTAAGCGATGAAACAACATCTACTGCAATTTCAGGTATAGTTGAAAAAGCAGGTGGTGCTGTCCTCTCCCTTGCCAAAACAAATGTTGGTGTTGGTTATTCACAAGGGACTTATACAGGTGTTCCTTTATATAATATTACTGGTTCAGGTGAAAATGCAACAGCTACGATAGTAATTAATGCTTCTGGACAAATTAATTCTGACCCATCAAGCATCATTGGTGGTAAGGGATATGTAATTGGTGATGTATTAGGTCTAACAACCAGCACAATGGTTAAAGGATCTGGTGCACAAATAACCGTCACTGGTTTATCAAATAGAAACACACTCTATCTAACAAATGTACAAGGCACAGAATTTACTCAGAATCGCCCTCTGGTTGTATATAATGGTAGCAGTGCTGTGGCTATGGCTGGTACTACTATTTCAAGTTCAGATGTAATCAATGATTTATATGCTGGAGATGTTATAGAAGTTACTCAACAAAGTCATGGTATGCATGCTGATACTAATGTTGTTAAATTATCAGGTATTGAACCAAATACAGTACCAACCACAATATCCAATGTTTTAGGTATAAATGATGTTAGTGTATCAGTTGCTGATACTACAATTTTTGGAACACAAGAGGGAATTTCTACAGGTGCAGGATATGCACAAATAAATAATGAAATTATTTACTATAACTCAATAACTGCTGGTGTCTCACCTGCAGGAACATTGGGAATTGGATCAAGAGGTGTTGATTCAATTCAACGATTGCATGTAGATGGTTCTCAAATATTCCCATATGAACTGAATGGTGTTGGTTTACATAGGATTAATAATCAAACACACTCACTCCCATCAAGCACTTTACTAGGATCGGAAAGAGATCTGGATAAGTATCATATTCAGATACTAAGAGGTGATATTACAAATCCTGATGAGGTACCAAGTTTCACAGATGAGAATCAAGTTGGTGGTTCTAATGCAAAAGGATTACGAAATATACAATTTGATAGAATTACTCCAGTATTTGATGTGATCACGCCTGGTGAAGGTGCGACTATAACTGCAGCGATAAGAACCGTTTCAGGAACAAGTGCAGGAGGATCTGAAGTTCCATTTATAGATCAAGGATTTGAAGGTGTTGCGTTAAATCAAGATAATGCATTGCTCTCTCCTAGAATCGTAGCATCAGATGTAAATGAGACAACCAGATTAACTACATTACCAAAAAATAAATCACTCACACTTGGTTTAACTTTAACAACAAATGATAACAATTTATCTCCTATGATTAATGTTGTAGATGATGCTGCTATAGTTTTAGGTAGAAATGCATTGAATAATCCTATTCAAGATTATGCCTTTGATGGTAGAGTAAATCTTACACTAGAAGATCCTCATGCCTCAAATTATATTAGTCAAACTGTTACTTTAGATCAACCAGCAACATCATTAAAATTATTAGTTAGTGCTGTTAGAGATTCTTCTGCAGACTTTAGAGCTTTATACAGATTAATCCGCACTGATTGTAGTAATGTTGAACAAACATTTGAACTATTTCCTGGTTTTGATAATACAACCGACACTGATGGTGATGGATTTGGTGATAAGGTCATTAATCCAATCAATAATAGTGGAAGACCAGATTCTAACGTTCCTGCAAGTGGTTTTAATGAATTCTTCGATTATCAATTTAGTATTGATGAACTTGAGCAGTTCAATGGATTCCAAATAAAAATTGTTATGAGTGGAACAAACGAAGCAAGACCACCAAGATTTAGGGATCTAAGAGTGATAGCGTTAGCATAATGAAAACATTCAAACAGTTTAATGAGGAACTTCAAAAACCAGTAACTCCAAAACAACTTGATGTTGTTAAATCTGATTTGAGATTTATCAGAACTCCTGAAATAAGAAAAAAAGAAAATCAAAAATTTAGAAGTTTGTACCCTTTTCCAAGATCTATGTTAGACTTAGTAAAGAAAAAAACTGATATTAAAATGGCATGATTTTCTTTTCTTTGATACTTTCATTCTTTGCAAATCACCTTCCTGTGATGTATGTGCAGGTTCCACAGTGGGCAGATGATTGGGCAGTGTGTGCAGTTGATATACCTGATGCAAAATGTCACTGGTATGTAATGTCTCCTGATAATACCTTTGGTGAAGGTTTTAGTTGGGAAGATGCACCTTGGTTTGATGCTAATGGTTTGAATGATGTTGCACCCATGCAAGCAAAGACAGTTGTAGAGAGGTTGCAAGATAAATAATGAAGAATCCAATTCCTTTAAGTATTGTTCCTAAAATATTCTGGATTGCAGTTGGGGCAGCGGTATCTATGAGTATACTATTATGAAAACTTATAAAGAATTTATAATAGAGAGAAATAAATTTGAAAAGTATCTTTTACAAAAAGGTATAAAAAATATTGATAAGTTAGTAAGAAAAAATCCTAAAGCATTTGAAAATGTAAAGGATCAAATTTCTAATCAAATAAAAAACCTAAGATTTGATCCTGATTATAGATTTACATCACTTCGTAGAGGAGCAGAGAATATTACGAATAGATTTAGAGATATGCTTGCTCCATCTGGTATTAACCCTAATGAAGTATCTAATGTAACAAAATTAAGACAAATTACAACTAGAGGAGCAAAAAAGAATAGTTGGTTAGGTAGTCAAACAAATCAACTTTCCAAACCTCCTATTAGAGGAGGAGATGTATTAGATGATGTGGTTGCAACACAATTTCCTAAAAACGTGAGGGGAAAACCCACTACTGATGATATAAGTAGAAAATTTAGACAAATTCCAGATCAAATTCAAAAACTTGATGCAAAAAGTAAAATAAAAAAATTTAACAGAAACAAATGATACCAGTAGAAGGACATAAAAATCTATATCGTGACCAATCAGGAGCTATCATAAACACTGATGCGAACGGATACGCTAATTATATGAGAGCAAAAAGAACAAAGTTAAATGAAAGAAGAGAGATAGAAGACCTCAGAAATGAAATTGATGACTTAAAAAATCAATTAAGACAACTTTTAGATAGATAAATAACTAAGATCGGTGATATTGTATGGCTGTATACTCCAGTAATTTAGTAATTAAGACGGGTACTACATTTGAACAAGTGTTTACCTTAGAGGATGGTGTAACTAATTCACCAGTAAATCTAACTGGTTTTGGTGTTGCTGCTCAGATGCGTAAACATCGTGGTGCAACTACTGGTATAACAACCTTCACAACATCTTTATATGATGCTTCTGGTGGAAAAATACAAATCGGTCTTTCGACAACACAAACTGCTGCCCTTAAACCAGGTAGACATGTATATGATGTTATAACTACTAATACAACTGGAGTTATGGAGTGTGTTGTTGAGGGAATGGTGCTCGTATCACAAGCAGTTACACGAACCTAATGGCTAGCATAAGAGTAGTGAAAAATACTAATCCTATTACAGTTAGAATAGGACAACGTACAGTTAAGAAAGTTGTTGCCTCCGAAAAAGCAGCGACTACAACTCTAACGACACTTCAAGAACTTGAACAAGTTCAAGATATTGATCTTACTTCCAGAGCTGATAATACATTTTTAATGTATGATGCAGACACCGACAAATACCTACACGTAGATGCAGCACAAATTGTTGACTTAGCAGATTCAGTTGATGATGACGCTTTTGACGCTGGAACGTTTTAATTAAACTTAGATTATCAATAAATAATAACTAAAGGGTAAATTTTAAACAATGGCTGCTCCTGTAATAAAGTTTAAAAGAGGTGCCAACAGTAGTTTACCTGCTCTGAAAGCAGGTGAACCAGCGTTTGTAACTGATGAATTTGATTTTTATATTGGTCTGGATAACGATGCCAATAATAACAAATTTTTTGGATCGCATAGGTACTGGACAAGAGAAACTAGCACTGCTGGTTCTGCGGTAAGAATCGTTGAAGGTGCAAATAATGGCGATAATTATATAGAATTTAAGTCTCCAGCATCATTAGCTGCTAACTTAACATATACTTTCCCGAACGCTAACGTTACTAACGGTATTCTTCAGAACGACGGTAGCGGTAATTTAAGTTGGATGACAACTGGAACACTTGTCGGTCCTTTCACTATATCAGATACTACAGACTCAACTACTAAAGATACAGGAGCTTTAATACTTGAGGGTGGTCTTGGTGTAGAAAAAAGTGTTACAGTTGGTGCAGCAGTTTCTATCGGAGATAGATTATTTGTAAAGGGTGAGTCAGAATTCATAGGTATTGTTACATTCCGTGGTGGAACTGTAAGACTTGGTGATTCAGCTGCTGATGATATCGTAGTAGGTGGTGAATTTGCCTCAAGTCTTGTTCCAGATGATGATGATACCTTCGATTTAGGTTCAGCATCACAGCAATGGAGACATTTATATATTGATGGAACTGCTGAAGTTGATGCTTTAAATAACTCTGGTGTTACCACAACTACAGCGTTAAAAGGATTTTCATATTTACAAGCACCACACTCTGCTACCACACAGAACTTTACTGTAACAGTTGCAGCGAAATCCGCAGCACACAGATATAATGGATCAGGTAGTAGTAATGGATATAAGATTGATGGTGTAGAATCACCAATACTACACTTCACTCCAGGTAAAACATACAGATTTACACACGATAATACAGGAAGTCATCCATTAAAGTTTTACCTTGATGCAGCTAAAGTTACAAATTATACTACAGGTGTAAGTTTTCAGAATACTTATACTGAGATTACAATCTCAGACACTACACCTGCTGTTTTACATTATCAGTGTACTGCTCATGGTTATATGGGTAATGCTATTATTACTCATTCAAACGCAGTTAATACTCCTCATGATGCAACCTTTAAGGGTGCAGTAAGTGTAGAAGGTAACGTTGATCTTGGTAATGCAACTTCAGACACAATTACCCCAACAGGTAGATTTGACGCTGATATACTTCCAGCAACAGATGGTGCGATTGACTTAGGTTCATCTGATAGAGAGTTCCAAGACTTATTCATTGATGGAACTGCACAAATAGACTCTTTAGTAGCAGATACTGCAGATATAAACGCTGGTACTATTGATGGAGCTACTATTGGTGCTAACTCAGCATCTACAGGTGTATTTACAGACTTAACTGGAGGTAACATACAAATCGGTGTTACTGGTGATAATGAAATTGATACTTCAAGTGGTGCTCTTACATTAGACTCTGCTGATGGTACAGTTACAGTTGATGATAATCTAACAGTTAACGGAACTTTAACAGTATTAGGATCACAATCAATAATTAATACTGAAACCTTAAAGGTTGAGGATAGTTTAATAGAAGTAGGTCTTGTTAACAGTGGTGGATCATTAGTCGCTCCATCATCAGATGCTAACATAGACGTTGGTTTAATATTCCATTATTACAGTGGTTCTG
>VTLG01001410.1_pt1 | contig 12462 bp, 26 predicted proteins | sample 4694571 | NCBI WGS metagenome assembly VTLG01 (sample SAMN12604809, study PRJNA352737) | marine metagenome | biome: ENVO:00000447; feature: ENVO:00000209|ENVO:00000569|ENVO:01000036; material: ENVO:00002151; isolation source: viral sequences binned using virsorter ... | reverse complement strand
GAGTTATCGCTATCACAACAGTATCAACTAGCCAGGCGTATGATTATGCAGACTATTGATACATTTCTACCACTTGCAGACAAGATAACTGTCTGTGGTATTGGTGGTAATCACGGAGAGATGACCAGATCTAGTAAAGGACAGGTGTTATCTGATAGATTAGACAACTCTGATATGATGCACTTTGAAATAGTCAAAGAGATTCTTGCACAGAATGAAAGATACGACAAGGTAAATGTCATACTACCTACTGACTATCATCACTTGCTAGATATAAAAGGTAAAGGTGTAGCTATTACACACGGACATATGACTACAGGTGGTGCAGGTCCAGAGGGTAAGATAATGAAGTGGTGGCAAGGACAAATGTTTGGTTGGTTGCCTAGTGGTGCTGCTGAAATATTAGTGACAGGACACTATCATCACCCAAGAGTATTGAAGCAAGGTAAAAGAACTTGGATGCAATGTCCAAGCATAGATGCAAGTAAAGACTTTACTGCAAGAACAGGTATGTGGAACGATCCTGGTGTGCTATGTTTTACAGTTAATAAAGATGGTTGGGATAACTACAGGATAGTTTAGACTAAGTCCTCAATCATATAAGCAATACAGTATGTACATAAACCACTATGAGTTAGTGTAGTTTCAGGTGGTAATCCACAATCTTTACACATTATTCTTCTTCTTCTATAACACTTAATACTAAAACATTAGGTATTATTGCTAGTAATTGTATCTGTCCATTAGATAACACAATGCTTTTACCCATAAATAATGGATCATTCTTTTCATCTTTTCTACCTAACAACTCTGCTACAAGCATACCTACTGTTGCTTTGCTTAACATTACATCAATCATTCTTTCTCCTCTATATACTTTCTTATATCTTGTTTATTTAATTTTGCAACTTCTCTTAAATCTGTTGCTACATCTTTGTATTGATTAATATACCAATTATACATTTCACTTACAACACCTGTGCCTGGAAACAAATCATCTAATGTATCTTCAGGTCTAACATTTAACACTTCAAATAACCAAATACAAAATCTTTCAGGCTTAGCACCTGTTAAACCTTTCTTCATAGTTATACTTGCAGATACCCAATCTTGATAACCTAAACCTTTGACACTTTCATTTCCAAATGTTTTTCTTTGCCTACCACCACTAACAATTACAGGTTCATATCCATAACTTGGTGTCACATTTTTTTTCCAGGCGTGAAATGGTTTAACCCACACCATAACTCTTACATCATCAGGACACATATTTAATATTTGTTTTAATGTAGGAGCTGACAAAGATAAAGCCCAACCATCAGGATATTCTTCAACAAGTCTGTCAATTAATTGTTGATGATTTACTTCTCCTGCATAATCTTCGTGGTCTTTGTAATGTCTTTTAGATTGACCAATATAAGGTGGATCTGCATATGCAAACTTCATTCGTGTACCTTTGCATCTTTCTCATAAAGATAACCTACTTCTTTTTCTATAGCTTCATTATAAGTAAACTCTGTAGTTTCAGGCATAGGTCTTATCTCCCAATGAAAGTAATAACCCTGCTCTGCTAACTTGTTTATATTCCAAGTCATAATCTTACCTCTATACTCTGTAAGATATATAAATAACTTACCTGTTTCTACTGATTTATCTATGTTGCTATCAAACTTTTGCTTTTCTATTATCCAACTATCGTACTTAGAATCTCTTGACTTTATCTCTACAATGTAGCGTTGGCTCTCTGCATCAAAAGAACTGTACTGATCTTCTACTTCTACTAAGTCAAGACCAGGATATATTGCATTAAGTTTGTTTACTATCTCTGTCTGTGTCATTCTTCCTCAACCATTTCTACCTCAATAGGTATGTGGATAGGTGGATCAATAAACTCTATATCTTTATACTCACCTGCATTAGACACTATAATTTTAATCTTCATCAACTCTCCCTATTTTTAGCCTACATTATATTTATGACAACGCATTCTTTAGCTTGTCGATCATAGCACTTGCGTTACCCTTAGTAGCTTCGCCACTATTTAGATACTGCTTTGCTTCTGCACCTAGTTCATCAAGTCCTGCATCAATAGCTTGTGTAATTAAACTATTAATAAAGTTCTTTTGTCCATCACTAATTGCATCTTCCATCCACTTACCCTCTGGTATATCTGTCATTTCTTCTCCTACTACTACCACATCTTCTGTGTTAGATTCTTCTAATACTGTTACTTCACTTATGTTATCAATAATTTCATTAACTATCTTGTCGTTACCAGCTCTTTCTTCAAAGGCTTTGGTATATTTCTCTACATAGTTATCTACAAGTTTAAGGAACTTATCTACATTGTCGTTACCCCAATCTCCTACATTATCGCTAATAGATTTGTCCATTTTAAAGCGTGTCATAGAAGTTGTGTAACATTTCCTAGCGAACTCTTTGTCCTCATTACACATACTAAATACCATCTCTTTTAGTTGTGGCTCTGTCAAACTAGAAGGGGATTTCGTACTCTCTTGTACTACTTCTTTTTTTTTAGGTGGCTCTGTTGCTTTAGGTTGTTCTACTACCTGTTCAACTACACCTGCGTAATGTTCTTCTTCTGTTGTATCGCCTGTCCAAAGTTCTAGTCCTATACCAAAACGCATACAACATCTCTTGATTCCATCACTTACAGCTAGTTTAAGTATCTCACTTTCAGTTAAGTTCCTGGCTAGTGCGTGTCTATCTACATCACCAACTTCTTGTACTTTGCCTAGATCATCTATCTCTAATGTACATTTTGCACCTACAACTGCGTTGTCTTTATCCCTTATAATGTCATAAGTAAAGTTGTACTTACCACCTACAACATCAACTAATCTCTTGGTGTAAATGTGGTGTGGTACATAGTCGCCATATTTCCCTTGTGGTGCTTTTTTTACAACACTCTTTGGGAAGTTAGCTGTTAATTTTTTATGTGTTTCTTTATCCATATTTCTCTCCTGTTCTGTGCCTACAGTATAGTTTGACTATAAGACATTTTCCACTATCATTAAAGAAAACGATATGTGATTATTCATAGTTGTTTCCTTTCTGGAATAGCACTCTAGCGATAGAGTGCTATTTTATTTCACTAACCAATTGTTATCTTCTTGTCTTTCTAAATTAAAAGTTGTTATTAATTTATGTTCTATTTGATCGTATGTAGAATTAAAATCTGTTGTTTTATTACCTACAATTTCATCAGATATATCACAAATCAAAGACATAAAATCACTATTGTTTATTACTTTCATTACTTCCCTTTCACTATATTGTGGATCATTTGTCTGCTTATGCCTACAATATCGCCTAACTGTATAGCTGAATATCCACACTCGCTATATAGTCTTTGTATTGCAGTATTTCTAATCATTATGTAGTCATCTGTTGTGTTCTTTAACTTAACCAACTCAACTAAGCTATCGTTTAATACTTGTATGTATTGTTCTTCTTGTTGCTTACCTACATTATCGCTTATGTTATCTCTTGCTTGTGTTAAGAGATCGTTAATATTATCTTCTTCCATTGTTTACCTTTCCTATTCTTCTTCTAATTCACTACCAGTAATATTAACTTGTGAGTCATCACCATATTCTACATAATTAAAAGTTACATTAATATTAATTTTGTTTTCAGGTGTTAATACATCATCATCAATATCAGCTAAAGTAAATTCATTTTCATCACCCTCTTTTAAACCAACTTCGCAATATGCTAAATTGATTTGTTCTTCAGTTAATTTAACTTCACTTTCAACTGTGTAATGCCTACTGTCTTGTGAATATTCTTCTACTTCATATACATATTTCATATCTTCCCTATCCTTCCCAGTTATATTTTTTTGCTAATTGAAATAAGCTCACAAATATGTGGTGCTTATCTTCTTGTTCTATGTGTAGTTCTAAATCACTATCTATAAATAAATAGTTGTTGCTTTCTTCCCCAAACATAGACATATAATCTTCTTTATATGCGTCATAATATTTATTTAACATATCTAATATATCTTTTTTCATATCTTCCCTATTCTTTCTGTTGATAGAATTTACCTACACTCTAGTAGATTTCTTTTCAACTCTTATATCTTTTACTTCGCTGTCAACAATCTTATACAATGTATGTAGATGATTACTAGCTATATTCTCAGCGTGTTGCTGATCTGTTGCATTAATAAGATAAAATTCTTGTACATCTTTAGTAACCCAGTACTCAGCCATAACACTTATCCTTTCTTTATATATCTATAGTCTAATTAGCTTTACATTATTTGTAAAGATTAGCCTACACTTTCTTTAAAGAATTTATGTGTATAATCTTCATCAATATTGTTATAAGCAATATCACAATTCCAACACTTAATTTCTTGTAATTTATTCTTAAATTTATTATATAGTTTGTTAGTTATTGCCCCTGTTTCTTCGCAATTATCACAATCTACATAATCTATATGTATACTTTTCATTTATTAACCTTCCTGTTTATTAACATACACAATATTAACATACCTACATTATAGTTGTCAAGCATTGTTTACCTACACAATAGCTATATGCCTACACTTATTTATAATTTTTCTTCTCCAAACATTTCTATCCAACATCTTGGGTGTGTGCCTGTAATCATTTGTTCTCTGTAATCTTTGTCTAATGATTTAACTGCATCTTGTATGTGATAACCTTGATTAAGGTAGAACAATTCTTGTGTTAATATCTCTACTTTGCCCTTATTACCACAATGAAAACAAGGCTTTGTTTCAATAACATATTTATTACCATTTTTAAAATCGTAGATTTTGTCTATTACTTTCATACTTCCCCTACAATCTCGTGGTATATAGCCCATACAACTGCTCTAAAATGATCTTGATCATACTTAGATATATCTATATCAGCTACACACTCGGCTAAATTAGTAATGTCTTTGTGCTTTTGGTTAAACTCTTTTTCTATTAACTTTTGTATGTTATGTAAGCTCATACCAAATGCCCCCATCTTCTACTTCATCTTCATACCATTTACCATATTGAAACTTATCTTCTTCGCCATTATTCCAAATCTCGTGAGCTTGTTCAAATGTCTTAGCACTTTTAATACCAACTTGATAAGTTTCTGTTACAACTATTGTGTAACCTACTTCTTTTTTATTACTCATAGTTTCCTTTCTAATCTATGTTTATTGGTGTATGACAATGCTCACAAAAATACACTTCTTCTAATACATTTTCATTACCAATAAATTTAATCTTATCGCCACAACACAAACAATTTAAGGTTAAACCTTTTAATCTATTTGTTCTTACAACTTCTTGAAAGAATAAAATATTACTCATTACCACCCCTCTAGTGTGTCAATATCTTCTAACTTCATATTGTAATTGTTAGCAACTTTCTTTAATAATATTTTTGTATAGTATCTCTGATCGCCTGTCATATCATTGACAAAGGCTTGACAGAATAAATATTCTATTGCCTCTAAACAATCATCTTTACTTACTTTGTTTATTTGTTTGCTCATTGTTTAACCTGAATTAAATCTTCGTTAGCTAATGCAGTTAATAAATATTCCTCATCATATTCATCACTACTTACATAAACTTTAGGTAGTCTTGAATTATCAACCTCGCTAACAATGTGGTAGGTATATTCTTCCCAACAATCTAAATCATTAGGCATTATTCCTACACTTATAAAGTCTAAAGGCTCATTATTCCAATCATCTGCGAACTCTCTAGCTAAATACACAACAAATTTACTAGCCAAATAAGAACTATCTGTAAAGCGATTATCAAAATTACTATCTCTAAGAGTTGTTAAAAACTCTAGTAAATCCATACCACCTTCTTCTAAATAGTTATCCCAATGTCTGTAAATAACTGCATTTGGTTTTTTATTATTAAATGTTTCTACATTATCGTAGAACTTATATAGCCCTCTAGTAGCCATAATATTATTTCCCTTCTGTTTATTAACGTACCTACATTGTAATATTTGTTTTACATTATGTCAATAATTTACCTACACGATCGATCTACCTACACTATAGAAAAAGCTGACCGACCTAAAGGGGAAGATCGATCAGCTTGTTTCTTTTTTTTTGGTTGGTTATTTGCCTACAGTTTATTAATACCCTTTAATATAAAGTAACTTAATACAAAACTGAGCCATAGAATACCCCAATCAGTAACAACCCAAAAATATATTATAAAGTCGTTGAGTGTATCTCTATACATTTTTAAGCCCCTGTTCTATCCATATTTTATTTGTGCATTTATCACATATGTTATGACTACTTAGGAAGTATTCATAATTATTTAATCTAGTGTTGCATCTTTCACATTTCACAATTAACCCCCTTCATTGATTAACTTAGTGCTTAACTTTATAAACACCCTACACGTACCCGTTAAGTACGTGTTAGCTATTTATATCTCTATATCAAAAATGTAATTATTTGACTCTAATTCTGTATCTATATAATCTCTTGTATCTCTACTAATCATATAAAAGAAGTGTTCAAAATCATCACACTTAAATATTAAAGTATCAGAATACCCTGCTCTAACATCAACACCGATATGAAAACTAATAGCAATAAGATTAATTTGATTATCGTAATAATCTTTAACCCAGCTTATTTGTATTACATTATCGTTAAAAGTATCCCAGTTATATGAGTTATCAGTTCTAAATTCTGATCCTGTTAAATCTTTCAAATAATCTTCAACATCAGAATAATGATCATCTAAATTATTTTTATTAACATAATTCATATAGTCATTACTCAAATCTTCTAAATAAATACAGTTTTCAACAATAATTTTATAAATGTTAAATGTTATATCAACATCACCATAATTAGATTGATAAGCGTACTCTTCCGGCTTAACTTCTATCATTGGTCTATTCATAAAATCATCATCAAATTGTAATAATTTAGATACTGTTTTATTTTCTTTTACTGTTTGATTATCCATTACTTCCCCTTATTTCTTTTTATTTTTCTAATTCGTTAAATAGATAATCTAAACTTACAAAAATGTGATTTTTGCATTCTTCCCAATTATCTTTTATGGCTAGATTAATTTCTCTGTCTGTATCCCATTGAACACTAGTTTTGTTGTAGCATTCATTGAAATTTGCTAGTTCAATATCATAAGAATAATTTAATACATTTCTTATTGCTTGTTCTTTATTCATTTCTTCCCCTTTATGTTTAATTACTTAATAGTATTGTAAAGCATATTAGACATAATACCAAATTTTATTAATAAATTTTTTTTATTCTGAACATACTATATTTAGTAAAAATTATAAGCATACCAGATCTAGTGGTGTTAGGTTGGAATACTATATGTAGTGTTATCTTCCTACATTCCATATTAAAACACCTACCCCCCATTTATTAAAAAAAATACCCTATAGTCAGTCATACCTTATTATTTCTTAGTTATTCCTAAATAAACCTTATAAACATTGACTAAATAAAAAGCGCCTATAATAGGTATTATGATGCGTTAGGTGTAAATAAATGCATATATCAATGTAACTGTGCCTCTAGCGTAGCGTAACACTCTACCCAATCTAAGGAAACTTTACTATACAAATACCTACTATATATTGTGTACTTTTCCTGACATACTACAGTTACTAGGTGAATTATCACAGTAGTACCTGGACTGATCCCCTACTTGCTTTAGTGAGTTCTTACACTCTTTACATACTTTCAATAAGATAAGAATAATATATATTTTTTTAAAAAAGAAAGAAAGAATAAAAGAGAATACTCCTAACCCTGTGTCACTCCCTCCCAAACCAGAATGAACTAAAATTAGTAACAAATAAATATGTGAAGTAATAGGCTATTACCCTAGTTACTATGGTCCAGCTAGTCCACTTATCCTGTTGTTTGATCTAATATTTCTTTCCTAAGAGCTGGAGAAATATCTTGTTTGTGTTGTCATACTATCATAGATTCATTAATATACAAATTAGCTTAGGAAAGTCCTAAGTATTAGTTAAGAATAAATATCTATAACTAAGAGAAAAGAAAATAGCTTATTCATCATAAGTAAAAGTATGGTTTGATTAGTTAAGTTCTATTCTTTCATAGAGTAGAGTAGGTGTGAGGACCTTTAATTGAGGACACAACTGCCTATAATACTCATAACAGTTTGGACAACTGTACGGATAAGACCCTGCTTCGGCAGGGTTTTGTTTATTGACTTAAATTACATAATGATATATAATGAAATTACTCATTTCTTATGAGTATCAACTTCCCTGTTTGATTAACCAATAGACCCTAGCTAGACTAGGGTATGGAAAGGAAAGTATGAATAAACTTTATCAAGGCGATTGTTTAGAAATATTAAAACAATTTGAGGACAAATCAATAGATTATGTTTTTACCAGCCCACCTTACAATATTAAAAGAACTAAGGGAAATAAATATCATAAGTACGATTTTAATAAATTTCAAGATAACCAAAAAAATTATTATGAATGGTCTGTTTCAGTAATTGATGAATTGTTAAGAGTAACAAAAAATCATATATTTTGGAATGTACAAGCTAACTATTACAACAAAAAAGATGTACATAAATTAATAGGACATTATTCAAATAAAATACAACAAAATTTTATTTGGCATAAACCAGCAAATTATATTCCAAGTAGCCAAAAATATTATGTATCTAATGTTTATGAATATGTATTGGGAATTACTAATCAAAAATATATTAAATCAAATGAAATATTTATTAAAAATCATTTAGATATAAACGGATATGTAAAAAATAGAGGTAAATTTAATGCAGTTATGAATCCAGAAGTTGCAGATTGGTTTATAAAAAATTTTACACAAGAAAATGAAATAGTTCTTGATCCTTTTATGGGTAGTGGTACTTCTGGTTTAAGTTGTATAAAATACAATAGAAACTTTATTGGAATAGAATTAGTGCCTGAATATTATGAAGGAGCAAAAGAAAGAATAGAAAATGCCTGAAATACCAGTAGAAGATTGTGACCTCTGTCTTAACCCTTACTGGCAGGATCAGCTTACTGATGGATTATGTTCTAGCTGCTCTGTAGATGATGTTGCAGGATTCTTTGAATAAAAATTTTTTTTTAAGCCTTCGGCTTTTGTAACCCTTTAGGTTTCTTTCTTCCTTTAATACGAGGGTATGTTTTTGTTTTATGATTATTACAATATCTATATTTGTTATATTTAGATATAACTGTATTGCAAGTTTCCTCCAAACAAATTCTTCCACTACTATATGAAGTAGAGGGTTTATGATTTGGATATTTATTTCCTTTTATATAATCACTCATACAAGATATAGTATAGTTAGGAGAACTAAAAGATATGTACGGATATAAGAAGAAGAAAAAGAAATCTGGAAAGAAAAAAGGTAGAAGATACTAAATGGCTGAATGGCAAGGGATGAAGGTTAAGCTAAATAGCCCTACGGCTATTAGGAAAGGCGAACCAGGATATGGGCGTAAATCAAAAAAAGTTTTTGTTATGTCTAGTGGCAAAGTAAAGAAAGTAATGTTTGGTGACCCAAATATGCCTGTTCGTAAAAGCAATCCTAAAGCAAGAGCTTCGTTTCGTGCTAGGCATAAATGTTCTACTGCAAAAGATAAGACTACTGCTCGTTACTGGGCGTGTAGGGATTGGTAAGGAGATAATATGCCAAAAGGAAAAAAAGGTTATTCTGCAAAACAGAAAAAAATTGCACGAGTTGCTGCACCTAGAAATAAAATAACTGGAGCTGACTTTAAAGCACTTAAAAAGAAAAAAAGAAAAAAATGAAAATTAAAGGTGTAGATGTATCTAGTTTAACTAAAAGACAACAACAGACTATGAAAAAACATTCTGTGCATCACACAAAAAAACATTTACAATATATGACTAACTCTATGAAAAGAGGAACATCATTTAGTAAAGCACACAAAAATGCACAAAAGAAAGTAGGTAAATAATGGCAAAAGTAAGTTGGATGTGGGGTGGCAAGAGATACTATGGAACTCTTATTCCTAGTAGAGAAACAAAGACTCATAGATTTGCTAGAACAGAAAATGGAAAGATAAAAAGACTTCCAAAGAAAAAATAATGGCAGAACGCAAAGTATGTGCTAATCCAGGTTGTGAGAAAAAGTTTACAGCTAAACATAACAATAAAAAGTATTGTACTGTTCAATGCAGTCGTAAAGCACAACATAAACGATCTAAAGAAAAAAAGAAAAAAGATTTTACAACACAGATGACTGTTACTCGTGGAGAGTATTATCAGGATTACATAGAGAACTTTGCAGCAGAAGTAGAACAAGACTTAATTGCTAAGACTGCTGTAGCTGATATATACGGAGTAAATAAATCAGTTATAACTAAGATGCACGAAGCATACTTAGTAGATAAAGATAATTTAGAATTACAAAAAGAATGGGAAACACCTGATGAAGCTATAAAGTCATTAGGTAAGTTTGAAGATTTTAGAGATAGATACTTTCAGACAGAAACAGGCGATCCATACGAAACAGCAGACTTTCATCAGAAATGGATTAAATCAATACTTAAAGCTATAGATGAAGGTGGAGAACAAATGATTCTCTCTCCACCACGACACGGCAAAACAGACTTACTTACACACTTTGCTGTATGGCAGATATGTAGAAATACAAATGTAAGAATTATGTGGGTTGGTGGTAACGAAGAGATTGCAAAGAATGCTGTAGGTTCTGTAGTAGATCATTTAGAACATAACGAAAAACTTATAGAGGATTTCTGTGGTCCTGGTAAAACATTTAAACCTAAGAGTAGATCTGGTAAGTCTTGGACATCAGGTCAGTTTACTGTAGCTAACAGAACTGTAACAGGTATTAAATCACCTACTATGGTAGCTGTAGGTAAAGGTGGCAAAATTCTATCTCGTGACTGTGACTTAATTATTGCAGATGACATTGAGGATCATAGCACCACAATACAACCTAGTGCTAGAGAACAAACAAGACAATGGTGGACAACTACTTTGTCATCTCGTAAAGAGGAACATACAGCTATTGTTGTTATTGGTTCAAGACAACACCCTGAAGATTTATATAACTTTCTTTTAGAAAACCCACAGATGGAAAAGATAGTAGAGGAAGCACATAGTACAGAGTGTGTACTTCCAGAAAACGATATTGAGTTACATACAGATTGTATGTTGTGGGGTAGTAAGCGTAGTTACAAGTGGTTGTTATCTCGTTTACAAGCTGCTGAAACTACAGGTGGTAAAGCTATATTTGAAATGGTGTATCTTAACAAAGCATTTGTTGATGGTATAACAATGTTTGATGTAGAGGAAGTAGATTTATGTAGAGATATAAATAGAGTTGTAGGACACATACCACCTAGCACAAGACTTATTGCAGGACTTGACCCAGCTTCTACAGGTTTTCAATCTTGTTTCTTATGGGCAGTAAATACTGACACAGGAAAAATGTATATGGTAGATATAGAAAACCAAGAGGGTGGTGGAATTTTACAGGCTAAAGATACTATAAAGAAATGGTATGAAAAGTATGGTCTTGCTCATTGGGTTATAGAGGAAAACGGATTTCAAAGAGCTATACGACAAGACAAAGATTTAAAAGAGTACTGTGCAAGAATGGGTATTTACTTAGAAGGACATCAGACACAAAAAAACAAGTTTGATCCTATCTTTGGTGTAGGAAGTATGAGAGAATTATTTAAAGAAGAACTAATTAGTTTGCCTTATGGTAGTGCAGAAAGTGAAACTAAGAGTAATATATATCGTAGACAACTAATTTATTTTTCTACAGGTGCTAGTAAGCAATCTGGTAGAAATAACAAGAGTGATGTTGTTATGGCTAGTTGGTTTCCTATGAGAGTAATTAGGAGATTACAAAAAGAAAGATTAGCAGAAGTAGGATTAGATTATGAACCAAGTTTTGGAGAATGGGATATAAGCGATATGAACGAAAGCCCTTGGGGTTAGAGTGAAACCAGAAGAAATACAATATCAAATTACACAGTTGCACTATGACAATCAAAGTGCATACTCCACAAGAGGTCGTATTCGTGCAATTATGAATGGTGGACCAGATGGTTTACTTGCATTACTTGGAGATCAGATAAAAGGATTTGAGGATTTTCAAATACCTGTACCTAACTTAATGATGTCAGGACTAGAACACTTATCACAGAAAATAGGTCGTATTCCTAATTTAAAAGTAGATGTACCTAACAATAAAGATTCAGATAGAGCTAGAGCTAAAGCAGATAAAATAGCTCGTATTGTAACTTCGTATGATGACACACAAAAACTAGATTTACAAATGCCACAAGTAGGTAGATGGCTACCTGGTTATGGTTTTGCTGTATGGGTTATTAGAGAAAAGAAAGGACCTGATGGTACGCCATATCCTTGTGC
>VTLG01014291.1_pt1 | contig 12463 bp, 16 predicted proteins | sample 4694571 | NCBI WGS metagenome assembly VTLG01 (sample SAMN12604809, study PRJNA352737) | marine metagenome | biome: ENVO:00000447; feature: ENVO:00000209|ENVO:00000569|ENVO:01000036; material: ENVO:00002151; isolation source: viral sequences binned using virsorter ... | reverse complement strand
TAGTTCCACGCAGAGTTCGACTTCGCAATTAGTAATTAATGAGACAATCACTTCGCACCAATACAATTCTGGCTTTTCATACTCAGCATCAGGCCATAATATCGAATCAGCAGACCTCAATGGATATATCAATCCTTCGACAGTTGCTGGTGAAACTCAGACTCTTGGCGGTGTTCAGTTTAGTTGGACAAGTCCATCACTTGAGGCAGTCCCTAGATGGCGAATAAAAAATGCTGGGCAGAGTTTTTCTCTAGTCGAGTCACTTCAAGGGGCTGGTTTGGCAAACGTAACTACAATAAATCGAACAATAACAACAACTACAACCACAGAAACAACCTCTGTCTTTGGGCAGTAATTTTATTTCTAAGCCCTGCAAGGGTTTTGGCAAATACAACAGTTGCTTCGCCGAATAGCTCGGCTCAAGGGGTAGTCAATAATAATGCAACAATGATAACTCCATCAAGCTTGCCCCAGAATCGCTACAGTCAAGGAATTGTTTGCACCTCGCCCAGTTTGACCATAACCCCTTATTTGACAGATGCGTGGTCATTTAACCGCCCCACAGAATACGTTACAAGACAGAATATATATGATGAAGATACAGGAGAGGTAAAATATGTCCAAGAAACCCCAAGATTTGAAAAAGATAATTACAACTTGAATTATGGAATATCAATGCAATTTAATATTCCTTTGGGAAATGGTGGGGAACTTTGCAAGAAAGCTGCGGCTGTAAATATCGAAGCTCAAGAGTTATTAATATCAAAAACAAAAATGGAAATGGAATTGTATCGTTTAAAGATTTGTGGTGAGCAAGCAAGGTTAGGAGTTGTGTTTACAGGAAAGTATCAAATAAATTGTGACGGAATCAAGCTTATTGCACAACCAAACCAAGTTTTGCCTCATACTCATAAAATCGAAAAAAAATAGGGCTTTTAAATCGCCTGTAAAGGTCTTGTAAAATCCTTTGCTTATGTTTATACCTTCTTTTTTTTAGAAAAACGCTTGGTTATATTTTTTATAGCAGCCTTCGCAGCCCCTTGTATTAGAGGGACAAGAGCCGCAGACCCACCAGCGACCACACCAATAACAGCAGTAGAAATGAGTACTTCAGGTGTGCCAATAAAAGTCTCTCGAAAGGGAACGTCCTCATAAAGCGTAATGCACTCTGTTTTGTCTGAGGATAACTTATGACCTGTAACTCTTTCAATGCGTTTTGCGTTTCTGTAATCTCCAACTTTTTGCTCATTTTTACTTGGACACTCTGGGATTACTAAATCTTCTTTTTTCTTTTCTGGTGTTTTAGTCTCTGGAATATCTGACTCTGGCATAGGTGGAGCATCATTTGTTATTGGCAAATCTTCAGTAATTACCAACTGATCTGGTCTGTAATCAATAGGGTAAAAGCTAGGAAATAAAGACTCACCACAAGTCAGAAACACTCCATTAGGGTCATCAAGCAAAAGCTGTGTGTTTCCAGTGTTTTTTATATCTCTATGCTGATAAGTACAACCTACTACATCTATTTCTAAATTTGTTATTACAGGCAACACAGGGTCAGGCTTGTATATCTCAGGAATATAAACCTCTGGAACATTGATTTGTCTGATACCTATTTCTGGTATCTCCATTATTTTTTGGGCTGGATATATTCTGGTATAGTGCCGCCTGTCATATCTGGTAAAGCATTATCTAAAACTTTTGGCATAATTCCTTGCACATTGTCCAGAACTTCATTCATTACTCTTGCTTTGAACTGTTCAGAGGTAACAAAGCGGTAAGCGTAATATGAACCGCCCAACATTGACAAGGTTAGAAATAAAGACAACAATGAAGCTATCTGACAAATTTTTTGGAACATAATGCTGAAAGAAATTTTGATAAAAATGGCTACGCCTTTGACTTTAATGACGTTTTGCGTTGTGATCGGCCTAGCTCCACTGTACCTGATTGCTGGTTTGATGACTCGATCTTTTTCAACATCAACTCCCCAAACTGAATACCGCCCTCAACCATTACGATAAATCTAGTTTCTTGCTGAACAACTGCTTGTGCCTGTTCAAGTCTTTCTTTATGAACTTTTAGTTGTTCTTTCCATTCAAGAATTTGTTTTTCAGTAATATTTTTCATAGTTTTATCAAACTATAGACCAAGTTGCACCTGATGGCACTGTAACAGTTACACCATTAGCAATAGTAGGATCAACAGCTATTGCATTATATCCAGAGGTTAAAGTATGTGAACTGCTTATCTCAGCTTTTACTTCCAAAATGCCATTACTACCTAATATTTTTGGAGACGTTAAAGAAGTTGTTATGGATATAGCCGCTGCTAATTTTGCAGAACTTACAGCACCATTGTCGATAGTAAAAGTTGCTCCGCTGTTGCTGACTACTATATCGCCTTTGTCACCATCATCTGTTCCAGCTACTTTTTGAATAGTTCCATCATCTTTTTTAAGAAATATCTCGCCTGTATCGGTTCTAACGGCTGGTTCACCTAAAGCAAGATCACTTGCACTTGGGTCACTTCCAGAACCTTGCTTAAGTTTTATTGTATTGGCCATTGACTTACCTCCTTAAAAGTTAATTTTAGTAAGTGCCTCCATTAACATCAAAACCAGAAGTTGATCCATCTTCAAGAAATGTGACCAAATCGCTGAGTGCCACTTGCTTCATAGTTCCATTATCGTTGCACACAAACCGATCTGCGGTAGCCAAAGTTGTTGATGTGGCAGATGTGCCTCCGTCCATTAAATTTAATTCAGTAGTGGTTGCAGTTACACCGTCCATAATATTAAGTTCCGAAGTCGTTGCAGTTACACCGTCCATAATATTAAGTTCAGATGTTGTAGCTGTGACACCATCTAAAATATTTAATTCAGCAGTGGTTACAGTTGCACCATCTAAAATTGCAACTTCAGTTGAAGTTAGTGAAGCCAAAGCAGCCGAAGCCCCTGACTGACAACCTGATAAATTATCAAGGTCTGCGTCATGTGCTTGTACGTTAGAGCCAATAGCAAGTCCTAAAGCTGTCCTTGCTGCCGAAGCTGAGGTTGCACCTGTTCCACCGTCACCGATTGCCAGTGTTCCAGTGATAGAACTTGCTGCAAGATCAACAGCGATTTCAGTTGACTCAATAACTAAACCACCATTTGATTTAAGATCAACGGATAAAGTATTTGCTGACTTATCTAAACCATCACCCGCTGTAATTTGACCCGCCCCAGAGAATTGAGTAAAAGCTAGGTTGTTAGTTCCGACCACAGCTGATCCCTTATTACTCGTACAAACAAAAGCATTATCAGCATTGACAGTTCCTTGCTCAATAAAAGTAAACATACCCGCCGCATCAGCCCCCGCAGCTAAGTCATCAGCCCTTGCTGGTGATGACCCGACTATATAGATGCCGTTTTCGGACGCAGTAGACTGGTCTTTGACCAACACTCTGTCATTTGTTGAAAGAGATACACCATCTAAAGTGTCTCCATTATTTAAAGCAGTAGAAATTGTTATGTTTCCTGTAGTTGCCGCGACACAACTATCTTTAATATCTAAACCCTGTGCGACTCCATCAACATAACCTTTATTTGCCGCATCAGCATCAGCGGTGGGGTCAGCTAAGTTTGTAATTTTTTGGCTGTTTAGACTTACACTTCCATCAGGGGCAGTAAATTCATTTAATTTTAGTAAATCACCCGCAACTAAAGCTCTAAATGTAGGAGCAGCCGCAGATCCACTTGTAGGGCCTGACAAAACAGTATTTGCAGTTCTTGTATCTGTCTTGTTAAAAAATGCACCAGCACCACCAACAGTGATGATTGAACTTGCAGATGGTGGGGTAGATCCATTATCACCAAAACCATAATATAATTTTAAATCCGCTTCATTAAATGCTAATTCTGATGGAGATAAACTAGATGGCGCACCCGCACTTCCAGACGCTGCTCTTTTTTTAATTCTTATTGTGTTAGACATAGCCTAAAAATTACCTCCATTGACAAGTGTGAGTTTAGTTGTTGTGGTATCTGCTTTAAATGTATCACTACTTGAGTCGTAATACACTAATGAATCATTAACTTTATTTGATCCATCAAAGTCAAAACCAGCGGCGGCTGGGCCTTGTGGCCCTTGTGCCTTAACAGTTACAACTCTTGTCTCACCATTAACAGTAACAGTGTTTTTATTCTGAGTGACATTAATGTTGCTCATATTGTAGTGTAGCCCTCACTTACAAATATAGTACCCTCAACATAGTATTCACGCTTGCCGCTACCATTTAAAAGCAAAACGTCATAAGATAATTCGTTTGGTGTGAATTGTAAAGTTTGAACATGACTCAAACTGATACTAAATTCACCATTAGTTCTGTTTGTATAAGCCACTGTAAAATCTGCATATTTACCTGTCCTCTCTTTGTTCCATACTTGGGCTGCAACTGTAAATCCTGTTAAATTAACCGCTGCGTCATTAGAATCTGTTATTCTGAAAAGTTCAGTATGATCCGACCTTCTTTGCACTGTGAAATCATAAGTTCCAGCAATTATTGCCATTATTCAGCAGCCTCAGCAGTATTACCTTCAGCAACCCACTCAAGGTACTCTTGATAGTCGGTGTTTGCTTCATCAAAAGGGATATATTGTGGTTCAATAGCCTCACCATTTTTATCTTTTATTTTTGTAATAACATTTGTTTGTACAATATTATCAAGTTTAAACTTTTTATACATAATTAAAGCTCCGAACTCAAAGTTGGCGAAAAGTTAGCCTCTTGAACACCAGCATTACTTCTACCAAGATTTATAAAAAAACTCTGATTATTTATGCCTGATGTTGCTACTGTGGCATTTGTATTAGTTGTTTGATTATTAGTAATAGTTGGGCTTGATCTCATTGCAACAGGCATAACAAAAAAAGATCCATTATCAAAATTATTATCTGTATAGTGTTTAAGTCTTATACCTGTATATTTTTGAAAATAACGTTTGCACAATATAAGTTCTTCTCCAACTGGCTTGAATTGATAAGCTGTTCCCACCTCACCAACTTCTAATTGAACTCCTGTTATAAAAAAATTATTTGCTGTGTTGTCAGCACAATTTACTTGTCCTACTGCTGAGTTTGCTTGAGTGTACCCAGCCCATGATGTTGCTAATGCACCGCTTGTAAAATTTGTTCCAGCACCTAAAAAAAATTCTACCTGTAATCCAATACCATTATCATTATTTATTGTTCCACCTGTATCTCCCTCAATATTAATTGTAACTTCTTGAAAAGTGTCTGCTGAACTGATAGTGTATGCTTTTGCAATGTGTCTGTTACCATCATTTTGATATATATGTACAATATGAGTGCCTGTTTTTGGACTGCGAACATGAAATTTTAAAGTGATTGTTTCTGCACTACTCGTACCATATTTTAATAATTGTAAGTCTTGTGCTTCTATTTTATATTGAATTGCACAGAAGTCACCCGCTGCTGGTGAGCTATCTGCTGTCGTTACGTCCATTTTCAAGGATTTAGTAAATCCTTTAGCTGAAGGCACAGTTGTGCTTTGTGATTGTGTCCAAGTGCCTAGACTAGAAAGACTAATAGCAAATCTATCTACAGTATAAAAACCTGACGTGGTGATTGACGCTTGAGAAGTAGCACGTTGAGCCACGTCCATAGCTCCATTTATTATTAAGTTTCTTGTTCCGATTGCACCACCATTCACAGAGGTTAATTTTGCTGCAACACCACCACCAGTTGATGATTCTAAATTGTTGACTTTAATTGTTGACATAATTAGGTATCTCCTATACGAATAAAAACAAATCCTGTTTTAATAAAACTTGAATCTGCCGCTACTTTACTTCCTGAAGCAAGAGAATTTACATCAAACTTTACTTTTACCTGACTTGTATCTGTAACATCTAAAAAGTAAAAAGATGTCCCACCTCCTATCCTACTGCCACTACCATTGTTACCATCTGCGGCTATTGCAACCATAGTGTATGAACTGTTATTAGTAGTGACCAAAGTTTGTATTTCGGCATTATCAGAACCATTAAGGCCAAATATAGCAGTAACAATTACCAAATATTTTCCTGCAGTTGGAAATGTAAAAATCCCACTAGATTGAGACATTCCAGCGCCAATCTGACTTGCTGCACCTGTTCGATCATTCCTTGATAAATTTGCTGAAATAGTAGTATTATCAGTTTTTTCAGCAGTTAAATACCATTGGTCACACATCAGTATGCCAGCTAAAGTTGTGATGTCTGCCGAATCAGGCAAGCTATAAACTCTATCACTACTTGTTGATGAAGGTGCTTGTAAACTTACTGACCCTCCTCCTGACGCTGCGTTCAGTTTGATTTTTGCCATTTATCCAGCCTCCAATGCAGCAACTTTCGTTTCTAATACTTCAATTTTACCTACTGCCTCTTGCAATGCAGCGGTAAGCAAAGGAACAAGTTTTGATTGATCTATTCCCTGATATATAGGGTTGTTATCAGAGTCAACCTCATCTTTTGTTCCTGTTATAGCCTCTGGGACTGCTGTTACTTCATGTGCAAAAAAACCATCAACAGTTTTTGAAGGATCTTCTTTAAAATTAAATCTATATGGTTTTAAAGTTTTTAATCTTGTAATTCCATCAGAAATTAAAACTTGATTTTCTTTTACACGATAATCGGAAGTTGTTGCATAAGAAACAGTAGATGTCTGCATAAACACTCTGCCAATAAGATTTCCTTCTCTTCTAAATTGAAGTATATCTTGGTCAGTAGTATTTATATTTAGTCTTAAAGGTGGTGAATTACTTCTTGAAAGAAATGCTGTACCGTTGCGTGGTTCAAAAGCCATACCTACTGTGTTGTTACCACTTCCGGGGGTGCCACTGCCAACACCATCAAATTCAATGTCTCCATCACTTTGAATTTTCATGCGTTCTGATCCAGCAGTATTCAATCTAAGAATATCTGATGCAAAAGAAATACCAGTGTTGGAGTCAGAGCCGACAATCGCTGGTGCGGAAGCTGATCCGTCAACTCCAGAGATACCAGTTGTTCCGTTAATTGCTAAAGCCATAACTATAAGATAACAAGGATTGCTCCAGAAGGAATAGTAATTGTCACCGAATTGTTAATTGTTGGTGATACAGAGTGTGCGTGTTTACCAGCAGTAATTTCATAGTTTTGAGTAACTGTTTGATCGTTTTCAAATACCCATTGATCGTTTCCACCACCAGTTGCTCCTGCTCCCCCTGCAACTGCTGTGAAAATACTACCATTAAATATCTCAGCTTCAGTGGTAGTTGAGTTAAATCTTATATCTCCAGCATTAGGACTTGCTGGCCTCTGGGCTGTTGTACCTACAGGTAATCGTAAAGCACCAGTATAATTGTGTATCACTGAGCCAGTGAATGTTGCTCCTGTAAGAGCCGCATGACCAAAGTTTTCCTGACTAATATTTCCTAAAGTTACATAAGCATTGTTAGCAGCATTTCTTATGCGAAATAAGCTTGTACTTGTATCAATATGAGGTTGAAAAGCTGTATTTATTGAAGGATCACCAGAGCCACTGTTAAGTGAGTTAATAGCTGCTGTTATTTGATTTAGTTTTGTGCGGACTTGCGCTCCTGTGCCATTATCTATGACAAACCCATTACCACCAGTTGTATCCGTTCTTGCCATTAATTAAACACCTTTTCCAAATCCTACCGCAGAAAAGTTAAAATTTCTATTAATACTTGCATTTGATGAGTCTTTGAAATGGACTGAAAAACCAGTTGCTGAGATATTTGTAACTTGGAAATAATCACCGCTCGTAATATTGTCAGTTGCTGTTATTCCTATTGACGGCAAGTTGCTATTTGCACCTAACAAAGCGGAAGTGCCTGTAAAAAATGGGCTAGAAAAGGTTATATTTTTTACACCACTACCTGATGCAATCGCTGTTGCACTTTGTTCAGTTCTTCTTTGAAAAGTCGCTGTGTAACCTAGCTCTGAAACTTTTATATTTTGGGCTGGGTCAGTTGTGCTCAAAATTACTTTAAATTTAAAACCTCTGCCTTTATAAGCACCATTGACAAAAGTTTGAAATGCCGTAAATGTTGGTGAGCTAGAGGGATTATCTTGGGTTACTGCAACAAGCATTTCACAATTTGTTGCTGTAGCTTGTCCACCGTCAAAATCAGTCCAAGTATCTATCAATGCTGTTCTTGAATCAAATAAACTTCCAGAATAAAAACTTTCAGTTTGTATATGCCTTTTTAAATCCAAACTAAATACACCGCCTAGATCCAAGACCTCATTGAAAGCATATTCTCCTGTGGCATTTGTCGCTGGATCTGTAAGTTTTAGTGAATTAACAGAGGAGTCAAAAGTAATATTAGTTTTGGCACCTTGAAATTTTGGTGAGTCATTATCCTCTCGCCTTGTTTGTGCTGTTAAAGCTCCAAGTGAATCTGGTAAATCAATTATTATTGAAGCCGAACTATTGCTTACTCTGCCGCCGTCGTCCTCAAAGCGAACTAGATACTCTCCTTCAATGTACGGTAGAGTTATTTGTGTGCTATTTCCAGCCAGTTTGTCAATGTCAGTTGCATTTTGAAAAGTACCAGAGCCGTCTGTTTTGGGAGAATGTCTGATCCTACAGAACCCTCCATGCAACACATCTGTATCCACTGATGCGTCCCATCTTAGACGGATAAGTTTTGGGCTTACTGGTTCGATTCTTAAATTTTGAACATTTGCTGGTGGGGCAGTTTTACCGACAGTTGCAATCGAAATTGTTGAAGGACTAGCTGAGGGTTGTCTTAATGCGTTGTAACTGAATACTCTTATTTCGTAGGTTCCTTGTTCACTATTGAAAATTTCAAAATCTGTCTTGCTAACAGTTGCAGTTGTAAAGTTTCCATTATTAAATCTGTATTGAACACGATATTCCTGTACCCCAGCAACAGCTTGCCAGTTTAAAAATACTTTACTAATGGCCCTATTGTTGACCACAACAATTTTTTCACTTGCCGATAAGTTTGATGGTGCTGGTTTTTTGTCGGTAAGTGTTGTTATAGTTCGACTTGGCAAAGTTGTGCCATCTTCAATAAAAGCATATTTGCCAGTGTTATGAAACACAGCACTGATTTGATATGTCAAAGCACTTACTTCTGTGACCCCGACAACTCTAAATAACTGAGTTTCTACAGTGTCATTTTCTAAAATCCAAACAGAATTTGAATTAGGTGCGGCACTAAAAGCACTTGAGACATTTATTGTTGCTCCTGTAATACCAAGAACTGTTTTACTTTCAACTGTTCCGTCAGGTAAAACAACTGATAACACTGGATTATTAGTCTCTTCTAAATCTGTTGCCGCAGTTGCATCATCAACAATTATTTGTGTAGTTGTTGCACTGCTGATCCGACCTCCCCTTCTAACTCCAGCCCTTACAGGGTCTGCAACTTTTATTACAGCACCAACTCTTACTAAAGTACCAGCCTCAAGAGTTGTAGTAAATGTAACGACTTCTCCTTCATTTGCCTGTGTGTACAAAAACCACTTTCCAAGTCTATGTGCCATACCTCTTGAAGTTGTGGCAAATGCTCTAATATTTTTCACGACAACACCGAACTTGGCCTGCAATGCCGTATCCTCTACAGTTTCATAATCAAATTCTTGAGTTTCCATGTCAAAAAACTGAACATTTATGACTGTATATTTAATGCGTTTAGATGTGTTTGTATAACTGAAACCATCAGGCAAAACATTTGAAAGATTAAAAAGATAACTAGGATCTGTCGGTCTATCTTGGGTTATAGTTATTGACCCAGCTTGATAGTATGCTTGCACCCTCATCACACTACAAAGCTCTCCTACGAGCTTATATGCGTCCTGTTGATTTTGGATTACCGCATTGCAGCTAAAGCGTGGTTGAGTACCTCCTTCGTTGTCTGATATTAATTCAGAGTTATAAACTGAGGCAGAATAAAAAGCAAATTTATCAAGTTGATCTTCTGAAATATGATCCCCAAATCCATATCTTTCGTTAGTTAATAGGTCATAAAGCACCCATGCTGGATCATTGCAATATTCTTTATCTGTTTTTAGTGTGCCATTAAAAACACCAGAAAAAGATAAACTACCATCTGATCTTACATTTGCATTATGTGGTATCTTAATTCTTGCTCCACGCACTCGAAACATAGCTCTTGGCATCTGTGGGAACTGTTCAGCATCTACCCTTATAGCAACATGAGCCGTATTTGGATATGCGTTTTGCTTATCTATGATTTCTGTAAATGAAGAAAATACTGTGCCATTTTGTAAGGTTGATACACTACTGTCTGGTGTGTCTCTAATTACTCTTACTGTTATTGGAAAATGAAAGCCAGAGGGAATATTTATTTTATAATCTCTAAAATAGGCACTTGTACTTTTTCCTGTAACTCTATCATCAATCGGTGTTGAGACAGTTCCATCATTTTGAATAATTTGTATCCTAATATCAACTGAAGTTCCAGAAACATCACCATTATCCTCAAATTTTTGTAAAGCATTAAAGCCGATAGTTACCCTGACAGCATTTATATTTGAATTACTTATTGACCTCGAAACTGGTGAACCAGCGGTTACAGCCACACCAACTGTAGTCTCTGTTTCGATATCTGAAATACCAGCAATGTGTGGTTGATCTGCTGTTCCAAATCTAAGCTCGAAATCAACATTTTGAAAATTAAAATCAGAATCAGCATTTCCGACTTTTGTTTGTTGTAGAACTTGTGTTCCATTTAAAAACACATCACGCAAGGCAGTTTGATTATATTGTGCATCACCTCTAGTTCCTAAAGCTGAAGGAAAGCCCTCTATCTCTCCTTCCCCTAAGACATGAACGACTAACTGCCGTTGAATACTTCCAAGATGATCTTTAGGTAATTGAGGATCAGTTATTCTTTGGTTTTCATTAAAACTTGGAATCGGCATTAGGCTGTACCATCTACTTGGACAGTGTCAACACCATTTGACACAATTACACTTCCAACAAACCTCTCCCCGAATATAATCGGGACTGCAACACCACTTCTGCTGACGTTTGCAATGCCGCTAAAGGCATAATTACTTGCTTGCATTTGCGGATCATTTTGTGAAAAAGCATCTGAAGCTGAAACTGTGGGAACTGATGGTGTCGGTGTTAATAAAGAAGTTACACCATCTATTGCAACACTTGTGACTATAGAACTTGCAATACCTCCTACAACAGGCAAAGCTCCTATTGCTGTGACTCCAGCACCTACCGCACCAACCACAGCACCCGCAGCACCAATCGCCGCCCCTGCAATACCTCCTACAACTGGAATTGCTGATACCGCAGTAGCTACAGCCGCAGCACCAGCGGAAATTCCACCAAAGACAGCAGCAACAGCGGGAATTGAACCAGATGCTACAGGAATAATTTTTATATCTTCTTCACCTTTTAAGTGCATCAAATCGAGTGGAATATCTTGTTTACCCATTTTTATTTTGTAAAACTGAGTCGCCATATGACTTTCAACTTCTGGAAAATTACAAAGCAAAAATTTTATTGCTTGTGATGGTGTATCAACATCAGCTTCAAAAGATGACTCACCTAAAAACTTTCTGAGCTTTCCATAAACTTTAATTTTTTTAAGGCTCATACCTATAAACTCCTCTAAGATTTTGTAGGTAAGCCATATCTAAAGGCTCCTTACAAGACAATTTGTGTATATTATGATTCAATATCATATTATCACCAACATAAAGAGCTACATGATCTAAATTACCTGTCACCGATTGAAAAAGCAAAACATCATCTTTTTGTATATCATCTAAGTTTTCTTGTTTTTTAAAATTTAGTTTTGGTAAAGCATATTCAAACTGTGGATTTTTTATAAAATCTTTTATTTTTTTTGGTCTATCCCAATACGGTATCTCAATATTTTTATTTTCTTTAAAATAATCTGTCACAATAGACCAGCAATCATGAACAGCCCATACGAAACTTCGTCCAATTAGTGATGGTGGTTTCCAGCCAGACGGCTTAAATGAATACCAATCTTTAATTACAGGGCTATATATATACCATTCAAGATCTAAAAATTCACAACTAGCTTTGTCGTTATCTGATGGGTAAATAGAGCCAGTAGGGTGTGAATGTACAATTCCGATAATCTCTCCATTATCCTCACAATCAGCCCAATCATCAGGATCAATAATAAAATATTCTTGCAAAGTCTCTGCAATATTTTTGCATGGCCAGTATTTTTTTTCTCCTTTGATAATTGCCAACAATCCACAGGATTCATTCGGTAAAGAATCAAATGCGTGTTTTTCGGCTTCAATTTTCCAAGTCATGAATTTATAAAAGTGCCTACACCGTCAAAATCTTTTCTTGTAATCTGTCTTTTTGGAACTCTTACACCTTGCAAATCAAGAACTGATACACATTCAAATTGCACAAATT
>VTLG01008394.1_pt1 | contig 12464 bp, 23 predicted proteins | sample 4694571 | NCBI WGS metagenome assembly VTLG01 (sample SAMN12604809, study PRJNA352737) | marine metagenome | biome: ENVO:00000447; feature: ENVO:00000209|ENVO:00000569|ENVO:01000036; material: ENVO:00002151; isolation source: viral sequences binned using virsorter ... | reverse complement strand
GCAAAGGTGGAGACCCAACATTAACTCGTAATCGTAGAGAAATGTTGTTCATTCAACTTCTTGAAGGTTTAAACGAGGATGAAGCAGAAGTTATTTGTTTAGCAAAGGATGGAAAACTTGGAGAAAAATTCAAACTCACCTACGAAACAGTCAAAGAAGCCTTCCCAGAAAGATCTTGGGGATAAAGTCCCAGATAAGTGGACTCAAGATGAGAAAAATAATCTCCAGAAGAAGTACTCATGTGAACTTCTTGTGGAGAACGCTACTCCTGAGCAACTGAAAAATAAAAACCAACCTTCTGATGCAGTGATTATCACCTATGAATTTGGTGGTACTACTTCTCGTGATCTTATTAGAGGTAGACGAATTGACATCTTCGATTTATATTATGATTACTTTGGAGCGGGTGTCGTGAAATCAATTGACTTTGGACAAGGTAATATCAGTCCAACTCTTTGGAGGTACTCTCAAAAACCTCAAACCAAAAAGAAGAAGTAATTACAAAAAAGGCGGAAAAAAAATTCCGCCAATTTTTTTGCCCAGAGGGTCGCATAAATAATTCATTATAAAGTATCATTATGACCTACGTATACAGAAAGTACGAAAATCCAGCAACCAAACAAATGGTGGATTTGCAAGATTTGATAAATGAAATTTTTGAAATGAATAAAAATCTAAAAGACATCGTTGATGAGCAGATAACACAACTAGTAGAAGTAAAAGATGCAACCCAAGATCTACATACTAGATTATGTGAACGTGAAGATGAAATTAACTCAATTTCTCTTAGATTATTCCAATGTGAACAAGAGAACATGGAATTACGTAATTTGTTGGATGTCAACTATAACAAGATAGAAAGAGTTAGTATTGAATTGGATAATCATTCTCATTAGGTGAGAAAACGTATAAATACCTATATGAAAACAAGAAAAGCTGCAAAAATTTTAATAAAACGAGCTAAAGAAAATCCTGAGTTGTATACTGACCAAGAAGTTGAATATGCAAAACTATTACGGAAACACGAACCTAAATTGTATCAGAATTTACAAAGTTAGTTGACTATATACTTATGTCATGATATAATGACATTACGTTCATCCAATAATGCATAGTCTAGCACTACTGGTATTTCTATTTGCTGAACATGACGCTACCCATTGGGAAATGTCATGTGATGAATGGAACGAAGCAAGGGTTGAGATTCTCAGCGATGAGAACCACACACCTGATGCTAAGGAGTATCTTATAGATTACTTCTATACCAAAGTACCAGACAAAGACTGCGGGACTTGGCAGATTGGACGCAAGTAAGTCGCGGAACGGGTACGTTCATCTCTATGATTGAAACTTTAATTGCCACTGTAATTACAGTATCATGTGCAGACATCGATGCTCTTGTTAATCGTGCTAAAGTCTATCCAGACCTTAGTAAAGAAGAAAGACAGGAGATTATTGATCTATATTATGATTTTGGTGAAACATATGATTTATATTGTAGGGACGCAAACGACTAAAGGAACGGGGCTAAAAATCCAACTACTTTAGGAGTAACCAAATGGCACAAGTCACATACCGTGGTGTCGCATATGACACAAATAGGGACAAAGCAAAGCAGACTAACAAGGTCGATCTATCTTACCGTGGTGTAAGAGAAGAAAAAGAACTTACAAGTCTTAAGTGATTGAAATTCTAGAGATATGCATAGCATCTGCTATCTTTCTCACAATCATAACTGCTGAAGTCAAGTTTCTATACGGAAAATAAAACAGAGGGGGTTTACACCCCTCTTTTTTTATAGTATAATTAGTTGAAAAGTAATAAACATGAATAAAGGAAAACTAAAAGTTCTTCTCATGGCACTTAAAGAGGTAGTTGATGAATTAGAATCTGAAGTTTATTCAGATACTGAAGCATACGTTCCTAGCACTACTCCACCTAAAGATACTTACGCAAGTTATGATGAAGTTTTAGGTGATGACGATGGTTACCCAGACTAATGATTACTCCTAAGATTAATATGGATGAAAACAAATGGTTAATCAAAAGCATCAAAGAGGCACTCAAACAACCTTTCAATTATAATATTGAGGAAATGGAGTATCTCAAAGAACAACTGCGAGAAGCAGAAGAACGAGAAAAAAACTTAACTAGAGGTAAAGGATTCGGATGAGTAATGTTAAACTAATCTCTGTTTCTAAAGGAGCAGGTGAACTTGAGGGTAAAGATGCTCAAGAAGTTATTACTTATTGTGCTCGTGTAAGTAACCCAAGCAATCAAACTAAGTTTGATACTTCTGCTGGTCTTTTAAAGTATTGTATTAATCACAAACACTGGAGTATCTTTGAGCAAGCAGATATGACGGTAGAAATCAATACCACTCGTGGTCTTGCTGCTCAAGTGCTACGTCATCGTTCATTTACATATCAAGAGTTCTCACAAAGATATGCTGATACGAATAACTTGGGAGAAATTAAATCTCCACAACTTCGTAGACAGGATGCCAAGAATCGTCAGAACTCTACTGATGATCTTGATGAATTCACAAAGCAGAAACTAGAAGTACAAATGAAAACTTTGTTTTCTTCTGCTGAGGCACTATACGCACAGATGCTCGAACTTGGTGTCGCAAAAGAATCTGCCCGTTTTGTATTACCATTGGCAACTCCAACTAGACTCTATATGAAAGGTTCTGTTAGATCGTGGATTCATTATATTGATCTTCGCTCTGCACATGGAACTCAAAAAGAGCACATGGAGATTGCAGAAGAAGTTAGAGTAATATTCAAGGAACAATTCCCTGATATTGCAACCGCCCTAGAGTGGTGATAAATATTTTTACCTAAGGAAAAGTATGGCAACGTATCCCGTTATTCATAAAGAAACTGGAGAACAAAAAGAAGTCGTAATGAGCGTCACTAAGTGGTCACAGTGGTGTGAAGACAACCCAGACTGGAAACGCGACTGGTCTGATCCTTCAACTTGTCCTCAACCTGGAGAAGTTGGAGATTGGCAAAACAAACTAATCCGTTCTAAACCAGGATGGAATGAAGTTCTAGAAAGAGCATCAAAATCACCAGGATCTAAAGTAAAGAAAATTTCTTAAACACATGCCCAGAAAAAAAGATTCTCCAATTGGAGTAGGAATGACGGCTAAACAGATGAAGAGAAAGAAACCAATTAATTCTGATTTCTTACTTGATGTAAAACCTCTTACAGAAAATCAAGAAAAACTTTTTGATGACTATAAAAAAGGTAAAAACATTTTTGCATACGGAGCAGCAGGAACAGGAAAAACCTTTATCGTTCTGTATAATGCACTGAAAGAAGTTTTAAATGAAAGAACACCCTATGAAAAAATTTATATTGTTCGTTCTTTAGTTTCTACTCGTGAAATTGGTTTTCTACCAGGAGATCATGAAGATAAATCTGCTCTTTATCAGATTCCTTATAAGAATATGGTAAAGTATATGTTTGAAATGCCATCAGACGCAGATTTTGAAATGTTATATGGTAATCTTAAAGCACAGGCAACTATTTCATTCTGGTCTACTAGTTTTATCCGTGGTACAACATTTGATAATGCAATTTTGATTATTGATGAATGCCAAAACTTGAATTTTCACGAACTTGATAGTATAATCACTCGTGTTGGTGAAAACACCAAAATTATGTTATGTGGTGACGCATCACAATCTGACTTGACTAAAACTTACGAAAGAAACGGTATTCTTGACTTTATTAAAATCATCCGTAATATGGAAGATGAGTTTGGAATTACTGAGTTTGGAGTAAACGATATTGTCAGGTCTGGTTTAGTCAAAAAATACATCGCTACTAAACTTGCCCTAAATATTTAAATACTCAATGTTTAATCATGTCAATTTGAATCTTCCTAAACTCAGTCGTAAGACTGTTGATGGAGTCAGATATTATCAAGTAGAAGATGGTGGTGAGATGCTAGATTTAGTGTCCATAACCTCTGTTACTAGTCATAAGAATAGAGCAAAGTTTGCAAAGTGGAGAAAAAAGGTTGGTAATGCAGAAGCTGACCGTATCACGAAAGCGGCTACAAGTCGTGGTACTGATATGCATACTCTTACAGAGTATTATTTAAAAAATGAGGATGCACCTACAGATGTATTGCCTATCTCCAAAATGCTATTCAATATAGCAAAACCTTTTCTGGATAGTATCACCAATATTCACGCATTAGAGTCATCAATGTACAGCAAAGAACTTGGCATTGCTGGAACTGTTGACTGTATAGCAGAATATGACGGTGAACTTGCAATTATTGATTTCAAAACTTCTAAATCACCTAAGCCGCGAGAGTGGATTGACCACTATTTCGTACAGTGTTGTGCATACGCATGTATGTTGTATGAACTCACTGGAGTTACTGTAAAGAAATTTGTTATTATCATGGCATGTGAAGATGGAGACTGTGAAGTTTATATCGAACGCGACAAATCAAAGTATATAAAAGAATTAATCCAATACATCCAAGAATTCATCACACACAAACTAAAAGAATATGCCTAAAGAAACCTTAGATGAAGTCCTAAAAGAAAAATTCATGTGCAAACAGAGTTTTGCTCTTGAAATTGAAACCATTGCTACACAGGAGAAAGTCAATTATATTGACGCAATTATTTTATTTTGTGAAAAGAATGAGATTGAGGTTGATTCTGTGACAAAATTAGTATCTAAACCACTGAAAGAAAAATTAAGATGGGATGCCACGCAATTGAATTTTCTAAAGAAAACAAGTCGAGCAAAACTACCACTATGACACCTTTTGATTGCTACAAAACATACTTAGCGATCAAACAGCACTTCACTCAACCTACCTACGATTATTTCCGATATCATGGTGCTACTAAGGGATCTGTGGTATCTTTTAATAAAAGGAAGGATAAGTATTTTTTTGAGAAGATGTCTCGCCAGAAAACAGATAGTGAGATTAAAGAATACTTTGTAGCAAATTTTGTTTATCCATCTAATCCACAATCAGTTTGGATTGGTGAAATTATCAAACAAGGTGAAACTAATTATAATACATGGTTAAAGATAAATCAAAGTCTTGCATATTATTATAAAGAAGATTTAGATATATTATTTGATACTGAAGATTTTAAAAGTGTGATGGAGTGTAAAGGTCACCCGAAGTTGCTAAAAAAATATTTATCTGGTAAAATTAATCTGGAGACTCTGGTTATTATGAACAAGATTCTTAATTTTGTTCCTTATTTTGATAATAAATTGAAAGATCCTGTATGGGAAACCGTAAGTTTAAAAATTAAAAAGTATACTCCTTTCCTAAATATTAATGTGCATTCGTGCCAAAAAATGCTAAAGGAGGCAACAAGTCAATGAGTGAGTTTTTCGATTCTAAAATCGTACAAGAGTCCTTGAAAGAAATTACTGATATTCAAGAAGAGATATTCAATTCTCTCTTCACTTATCGGACATTTAGTGAAAGTGACAAAGAAGAACATATTGACAAGTTGCGTAGTCTTATTGAAAAACAAAGAATTATGTATGCAAGGCTAAGTCTAACAGACGATCCTGAAGCAATTGCACTTAAAGAAAAGATCCAACAATCAGCAATGATGCTTGGATTTCCTGAAGGCACAAACATGTCAGAAGTCTTCGACACAATGGATGAGACACTCATACGAGTGATCAAAACCAATGGACTTGACAACTGACCAATTATCATGTATAATAACTAAATCCGTACAAAAAAACACAGGCCAAATCTAATGTCTTTTTCAAATCTTAAAAAACAATCTAAACTTGGTTCTCTTACTAGCAAACTAGTAAAAGAAATAGAAAAACAAAATAAATCTCAGGGTGGTTCTAGCGATGATCGCTTATGGAAACCCGAAGTAGATAAAGCAGGTAACGGTTATGCTGTTATCAGATTCTTACCTGCACCTGATGGCGAAGATATGCCATTCGTAAAGTTATATACTCACGCATTTAAAGGTCCTGGTGGATGGTATATTGAAAACTCTAGGACTACAATTGGTGGTAAAGATCCTGTATCTGCATACAATTCCGAACTTTGGAATAGTGGCACTGATGCTAATAAAGAAATTGCCCGTAGTCAGAAACGTAAACTCTCCTACTACGCAAACATCTATGTAGTGAAAGATCCTACTAACCCTGAAAATGAGGGTGGTGTATTCTTATTCAAGTTTGGTAAGAAGATCTATGATAAGATCCTTGCTGCTATGCAACCTGAATTTGAAGATGAGGAAGCAATCGATCCTTTCGATTTCTGGAGAGGTGCTAACTTCAAACTAAAGATCAAGAAAGTTGCAGGTTACTGGAACTATGATTCTTCTGAGTTTGCTGCTGTTAGTCCACTTTTAGACGATGATGATGCTATGGAAGCAATCTGGAAGAAAGAATATGGACTTGCAGAAATTGTTGCTGCTGATAAGTTCAAGGATTATGCAGTTCTTGAAAAACGTATGAAGACTGTTTTAGGTCTAGAAGGAGCAGTACGTCGTCCTGATCCTGAAGTTGCTGATGAAGATGATAGTAGAGGTGAATTAGAAGATTATAGTGAAGGTTTACATCGAAAGGTTGAGACACCTACGATATCAGAACCATCAAGTGATGATGACCTTGACGATATTATGGCAAAGTTCCAGAAACTTGCTGAGGCTTAATAAGATCCTCTCTTTGTTTTTGCATTTCTTCGTTGAGAAGAAACAGTATACTTATATGCTGTTCTTAAATCATTAATAAACAATCCTAAGAACCGAGGTTTTAACAAATAAATCTCGGTTTTTTTATTGTTTTGTTCAAATTCATATGCTAGGTTAGAAACACTCTTTACTGGACTTACTCCAACTCCATTTAAATATACTGTAAAATTAGAATCAACCCATTTACCTTCAGGAACTATTAACTTATCATTAGTATCTTTTAATTCAGTTGTTTCGTAGTGATGAATGTTTTGAATATTGTTTTGACCATACTTTCTGTAAATGAAGTTATAGAAGTCTTCTCCTCCTAGTGGCCACTCATCCCTTAGATTGATAATATTATTTGTGATTAGGATAACATAATCCAGTTCTTCATCTTTATAATATTCTAAGGCAACTTGATCGGGTCTAACTCCATCTGGAATAATATACCTATCAAAATTAGTGACATCATTATAAACCTCATCAATGAGTTTCATTCTCTTGAAAAGGTTTTTAGTTTTTATATACTCGTCTTTTGAATTTCTATAAGTTGAAAAGGGACTTTGAAATTCAAAATCTGGTAGTTCTCTGAAGTAACCCATTAATATCCTGTTCCTCGTAGACCTTCACCAGTATCATAATCTTCTTTGTAAATTGGGTTAAGTTCTGAAAAAGACAATGCTAAACTCATGTGAGTTGGTGTTGCATCTTCATATGTACTATACTGTCCAGCAGCAGTGTAATTAACACCAACAGACGTTAGTGCACAAACTTTATGTCTCTTCAAAAATCTATGTGGTTGAGATCCTGTCATGAATTCAACTTTCCATACATCTGGACTATTTAAGAAAACTCCTTCTGAACCTTTTGATGCAGACATACATTGTTTGAAAGTTCTAATAATTTGTTTAACTGTTTGACCTTCCTTTGCACTCCTTGGAACTAATTGGAAGTTATATTGAAATTTCCTTATAGCAACACCACTGAATAGTGCTTCTTTGTTTTGGTTAACAATTTTTCCCTGAGTTCTTGAAAGAATACTTTGTGTATCAACATTTCCACCTAATGCATTAACAGACTGTGCTGCCATTCTATTTTGAAACTGTGTGATGAGGGCACCATCAGATCTACCAATTTTATCAGTGAAACCTTGTACTGTATTACCAGCGTTTTTAAGTGCCTCTCCTGGTTTATCTAGTGGTGCATTATTGTTTATAAGTCCTGATGCTGCTTCAAATCCTGCCAAAGAAAGAGCATCTACTTCATTTTCGTTCCAACCTGCTTCCTGAGAATCTGCTATGTTCTGTGGCATTGGTAATATAATTGTCGATTTTATTTTATTATTAGCAGCACTTACAGCAGAACCTTCTTGAACTTGAAGACTACCATTCGCACTTAATCCTCCAGCTGGTTTATACTCAAGACAACTTATTTTCATGTAATCCATTGAAGAATCAATCATATCACTAGGATATCGCAAGATACCACCTGCTGATTGTCCACCTGCAATCGCTCCCAAAACATTACTTAATCTTGAGGAATAATCTGCTATTTTGCCTAGTGTAGTAGGTACTTCAGTAAATCTAACCACTATTTTCTAATTCGGGTTCCAAAACTATTTATAGAGTTATCTGCTAGTTTTTATTCTGGCATACGGAATAGACTTAATATCTTCAAATTCAGTCGCTCTAACTAGGTGCACTTGACCTATAATTTCTGGGAATGTATAGAATCTTAATTCTCCACCATGATGAAAATTAATGCCTTTAAACCCCCATTCTGTAATCTCTGTACATGCTATTAATGGGTGCTCATCATATGTAATGTTAGGTGTCTTTGGTTTATAGATGAATGTATAATATTGTCCTACCTCTGGAACAGATCCACTTTCATCTAAAACTGATATAATTGACAACATCATATCGTCAGGATCTTCCATACCATTCAACTCATCGACAATAGGAGTGAGTCTATTGTATGTTGGTGGATTTAATACCATTACTTAACACCTAGTTCTTTTTCAGTAAATATTCTGAATTCCCAAAGTCTGTCTTTACAAAATTCTTTGGCAGCATCCCACTTTGCTTCATTTGTGACATATTGGGTTACCTCATATAAGTATCCCTTTGTTTGTCTTTTTGGTTTCTTAGGAGGTCTTGTTTGTTTATCTGGTTTCACCTCAATGATGGATCTACAAATAGATCCATTAGATTTTATGTATTTAATATAAAAGTCAGGAAAATATCTATGTACTCTATTATCTAAAGGAGAACGATATGGTATGAAAAATTCTTCACTTCCCCACTCTAAAATATTATCATTTAAATCACAATAACACATGAACTTACGTTCCCAAAGAGAACGATAGATGATGTTTGTTGGATCACCTTTGTACTTTTTAGGATTGGTTGGTCTGTATTTTCCTTTATATGCCATTAATATTTATCACTTCCTTCCTATATAGTATAGGCAAATCATAACAACAAACGTGCAAAATCTTGCAAAGGGTGCTCAGATTGCTGCTGGATATGGAAGATTAGCAGCAAGCATATTCCCTAATAGTAAAGCAATAAAGAAAGTATCTGGTATTCTTAACAATGCTAATGACATCGCTGACGCTTTAAGTGGCGGTGGTGCAGGATATACTGGTAATAGGTCAGGTCCTGGAACAGCGAAAGGAATGGCAGAAGTTGTTGCTCAGTTTGGTAGATTGGCACAGACTTCTCATTATGAAGTATCCCTTGCTGGTTTTATGAATCTATCTAATCTTAGTGGATTCTTACGAAATAAAGGAGTTGATACAGATTTTATTACTAGAGAACTAGGTTTATTGTGTAGTAGTGCTTCTCTCCCAACGTCTCGTTTTGCTATTTCTGAAGTAACAAACTTCATGGGTGTTAGAGAAAACTTTGCACATACAAGAAGTTTTGTTCCTATTGATCTTACTTTCTATGTTGATAAGGAATATAAAACATTAAAGTTTTTTGAGCATTGGATGGAATATATTGCTAGTGGTGCAGAAACTAGAGATGGAATTTTTGATAAAGCAAGACCAGGATATTATGTAAGAATGAAATATCCACAACAAGGTTACAAATGTGATACAATCCAGATTAAAAAATTTGACAGAGACTATCAATATCAGATAGAATATAACTTTATTGGATGTTTTCCTCTTGATATTGTTGCTGTTCCCGTTGCATATGAAGGATCACAGATACTTCAAATGACTGTTACCTTAGCATACGATCGTTATGTTTGTGGTGCGATTGATAGTAAATCTATATCTCAAGGAACTTTCGGTAACTTTATCCCTCAATTGGGTGGTCTTGCTATTGCTTCTGCTGCTGCTTTTGGTGGAACCTCAGCTCTAGGTAAAATCAATAGTGCTGCGAACAGTCTTGCAGGTATTTCTAGAAATGCTAGATCTTTACAGGGATCTGTTGATTCCATCAGACAGCGTTTTATTTGACCCCTATATAATATACTGAAATTATAAATTATGCCGTTACCAACCATTACAACTCCTACGTATGAGTTGAATTTGCCATCGAACGACAAGAAAATTAAATATCGTCCATTTCTAGTCAAGGAAGAGAAAATCCTTATCCTTGCAATGGAGTCTGAAGATACAAAACAAATTACAAACGCAATTACTGACGTTCTTAATTCATGTATCATTACCAGAGGTGTTAAGGTAGATAAATTACCTACCTTTGATATTGAGTATCTCTTCTTGAATGTTCGTGCTAAATCTATAGGTGAAGTTGTAGACTTAGTTGTAACCTGTTCTGATGACGGGGAAACAAAAGTAGATGTCGCAGTCAACCTTGATGATATTAAAGTAGAAAGAAAGGAAAATCATAAAACAGATATTAAATTGGATAAAAACCTCTCCTTAAGGTTAAAGTATCCTTCAATGGAACAGTTTATTAAGAGTAATTTTGATTTTGATGGTACTAATGTAGATGCATCATTTAAAATGATCGCTGGATGCATTGACCAGATTTATACTGATGAAGAAGCATGGCCAGGATCTGATTACACTGAAAAAGAAAGAATAGCATTCCTAGATCAACTAAACACTAAACAGTTCAAAGAAGTAGAACAGTTTTTTGATACTATGCCTAAACTTTCACATAAGATGACAGTTAAGAATCCCAAAACTGGGGTTGAAAATAATGTGGTGCTTGAGGGTTTGGCGTCTTTTTTCGTATAATAATGGCACAAGAGGATCTTGTGTCATACTTTAAGTTAAATTTTGCCTTGATGCAGTACCATAAATACTCTTTGACAGAGCTTGAAAATATGATTCCTTGGGAAAGAGAAATTTATGTTTCCCTTCTCCAACAACACATCGAAGAGGAAAACTTAAAAGCACAGCAAAATGGCTGATTCATTCCTACCAAAAAGACAAGAAAGTAAGGGCGGTGCTCTTGCTAGAACTATGATGGGAAGAAATAGTCAGACAAGTCAAGTTGGTGGAGTTACTCAACAAGTTGTTGTTGCTGGTTTTAATGATGAGGTTTTAGGAAGAATAGATCAGAATTTAAAATCAATACTTGAAGTATTGACAAAGGATTTAGAATTACAAGAAGATAGTTTAGACGATCAAAAGGACGCAGCAGTACAAGCAAAAGGTCAGTCTAGAAAAGATGCAGAAGACAAATCATTTGCCAGTCCTATCATGGGAGGAATTAAGAAGATTGGTAATATTGCCAAGGAAGTAACTGGTGTAGGAAGTGTATTAGATAGATTGATACAAGGATTTGGTGCAATAATAGCAGGATGGGTTGCTGGTAAATTACCAGAAATAATAGAAAAACTTAAAGCAACATGGGACACAGTTTCAAAAGCTGTGATGGATGTTGTTAACAGCGTTATTGAAGGTATTAAGGGAGTATTTAATTTTATCAAAGATATAGTTACTGGTATTATTGATTGGTTTAAAGGTGGTTTTGATTTTCTAGGAAAAGGAATAAAAGGATTCATAGACTTCATTATTGGAATTGGAGAAAAAATATTTGAAGGACTAAAGAAAGCATGGGATTTTGTAACTAATCTTCCTGGTATGATTGGTGGTGTCTTCAAGAAAGGTTGGAACTGGATAACTGGTAATGACAAAGAACCAGAAGAGTATAAAGGTGAACCAATTAAAGATAGCAGAGGTAAAATCAAAGGATATAAGAAACCTGAAGGTAGTGCTGAGATTCAAAGTTCAGAAAAGACTTATAATGAAAATTTTAGTGATAAAGTATTTGATAAGAATAATTCTGAATCAAATGTAAATGTCAATGTAAATTCATCAAGTTCAGATACAGTTGGCGATATGAAAGGTCAGGGTAATAAAAAGAATCCTGTTATACAACCCAAGGTTTTAACTGGAAAGAGTTTTACACAAGAGCAAATGAATAATGCTGTTCCTAGTGTCAGTTCTAAACCACTTGTTGAACCGTACAAGAGCGAGTTATCAAAAGTAGAACCAGGTAAAGTAAAAGATAAAACAGTTGCTCAACAAAAACCAGAATCATCACCACTTATTGTTCCTTTGGCACCAAATCCAGTGATGCCTACTACAAAATCTCAAACTAGTATGGGTCGTCCAAGTGGCGGTGATAATGGTGCTAAGGCAATTCCATCTAAAAATCCTAAAAATTTCTATCCAATGTTTGCTGCAATTCAATATAATTGCATGGCAGACTTCTAAGGTAAAGTAAATGGCAAAAGTAGAATTACCAAAGGTTAACGAAGATAAAT
>VTLG01006607.1_pt1 | contig 12465 bp, 18 predicted proteins | sample 4694571 | NCBI WGS metagenome assembly VTLG01 (sample SAMN12604809, study PRJNA352737) | marine metagenome | biome: ENVO:00000447; feature: ENVO:00000209|ENVO:00000569|ENVO:01000036; material: ENVO:00002151; isolation source: viral sequences binned using virsorter ... | reverse complement strand
ATTAGTATGTGTTGTGCCAGTATGTTGTAAACTATTTGCAAATACAACAATTCTATTAGCAACACTTTCTACTTCTTTTCCATTTTTAAATAATGTTTTGCCATTATTTGTATTCATATAAAATATTGCAGTATTACCTTTGGCATAATCAACATCAACATGATATAAAAATGGTCTAATAACTTTTTCTTTGAAAGTAAAATTTACTTTTGCTTTGAAAACTTCTTTAACATCTAATTTTTCTAGTAAAGGTTTTATTAAATTTGTATGATCACTTACTTCTTTTGATTTTTGAAAAAACAAATGTGTAAATTGTATATTGTTATCATTATCTAAAACTTTACTTTTTTGAAAATAATAAGGAAAATAATTATCAGTTAATTTTTGATATAAAAAATTAAAATAAACATCATTCAAAAAATTATCTTCAATCCTCATTTTGTAAAATGATACCAACCTGTAATAATATATTTATTTTCATTAATTGGAGAATAACCCTTATGAGTAAATGTCCAATCACATGGCCATAAAAAAGTTAATCCTTTTTCAGGTTTTACTTTTAATTTTTGATAATACCATTCAGTTTCTCCACCCTCTTGTACATCATTTAAGTAAGTCATAAATACTAAATGTCTATCTGATGTTTCAAGATTACCTCTTTCACAATGCCATTGGTGATATGCTTGATGAGGTAAATATTTTTGTATATTAAAATTGTCATTTATTCTCCATTCAGAAGTATATTTATAAACAAATTTATATTTTTTCTTATAAATTTCTAAACAATTTTTAAGTTGATCAAAGTAATTTGTAAATGCCTCAAAAAACTTTGCTCTTTCAGGGTGTATATTTATATCTGTACTATCTTTTATAGATTTATCTACTCCATTACTAGAAACACCCTCTCTTTTATCTTTAGATTTTTCAAAATATTTTATTAAATCATCTGTTATTTTATTATTTGATATATAATATCCTTGAATAAACTCTTGTTCATTATTCAATTTATATTCTTTCATTTAAAATTAGGACCAGTTATCCATGCTACCAAACTATTTCTTTCCCCTTTAGTTACAGGTTTAACTCTATGTAAAATAAAACTAGGAAATAAAAATAATTTACCCTTTTCCATTTTTAATTTTTCAGGTTTATCACCACTAATTAATTCAAAATCTCCACCCTCAAAATCATCAGATAATAATATAACAACAGATAGTTTTCTAATTAATGTTCCAAAACATCTATCTACATGACTATCATATTTACCACCTGGAGCTTTGTAATTAGTAAATTGAAGTGCCTCTGTTAAACCATACAGATCAAAACCAAAATATTTTTTATTAAGATATAGTATTGTATCAGTAAGTTTTCTATACAATTCAAAATTATCATTTGGTGATAACCATGAAATGTTACTTTTTCTTGTTTTATTTAGATTATTATTACTTGTATTGCCTTTTTCTAATTTTTTTGATTTACCCTGTTTAATAATATCTTCACATTCTTTTGGTGATAAAAAATTAGTTTGATATGCATATAAATTTACTTCATCTAATTTAAAAGGCCAATGATAATTTTCAGTTTTGTCAGACAAGTTAATTAATCATAATCGTTGCCTACTAATTGAGCATCAACCCATTCATTGTTTTTATCGTCCCAAACATAATGCTCTCCATCTGTAGGATATGGAATAGGTGGTATCCATTTATATGTTTCAGTATCTAAAATAAAGTTATCATAAATTTTTGGTGGTATAAATGCTTCAGCATCATCGTCCCAAGTAAAACCTTTTCCAGCATAATTATATCTTTGTGAACCATCAACCCATGTTCTTTTCCAAATTGCCCAACCAGTTAAATTTCGTAAAAATTCTACACCTAATTCTTCTCTTTCAATTCCCTCTGCATCTAAAATTACACTTTCATCAACACAATTTACTGCAATTACTTTGTTGTTTAATCCTATTTGTGCAAAATGTATCATAATAAATTAACCTGTATATGTTCCTGTTGAAGTATATTGTAAAATTGTATTACTTCCACTTGTTGTAATCGTTGGATTGCCTGTTGTCAAACCACTATAATCAGCAGTTGGAACAGATAAAATAACAATACCAGTACCACCAGCACCTCCAGGACCACCAGTTATTCCACCACCAGTTCCATTTCCAGCACCAGCACCACCCCCACCTAAACCATCTGTACCATTAGCTCCAGGATTGGTAGTATTTCCATTTCCGCCTCCACCTGCTCCTCCTGAAGAATTTCCTGAGTTCATACCTCCACCCCCACCACCAGCATAAGTCACAGATGAACCAGTAATTGATGAAGCTGTTCCTGCACCACCATTTGCACCAGAACCTGAATTTGCACCAGCACCAGTTGCACCACCTCCACCTCCACCATGATAAGTAGTTGGAGCATTTGCTGTACCTCCTGGATTTCCTTGCGATGGACTTACAGATGGAGTATTGCCTGCACCTCCAGTACCATTTGGACCATCATTTCCTGATCCTCCACCACCTCCTGATCCACCATCAAGACCATCACTAGCCTCTCTTCCACCTCCACCACCTCCAGCAGATGAGATAGTTGTTAAACCTGAACCAGCAATAGTGCATGCAGTACCATTTGTACCACTTGTTTGATTTGCTCCTGAACCTCCTGATCCAATTGTCATGGTATAGACCGTACTTGCACTAGCAGTAAAAGTTCCTGTTCTGTAACCTCCAGCACCACCTCCTCCACCACCTGAGTTATTAGCACCATTACTATCTGAACCACCTGCTCCACCTGAGCCAACACAAAGATAAGTTACTGAGTATGGTTGTTTAGTTTCAAATGAAACAGATTTATCAAAAAGAGGAATCCAACCATAAGTTGCTCCTGAATAAACAATTCTGACAGTTTGTCCTGCTATATCATAAACTGGAACTGGACTTGTATAACCTTGATATTTAAGACCATTCAAATTTAGTGTAACATTATTTGTTGCAAATTTTCTTGTAAGATCAGATATAACAATTTCATCTCCATTACTTGCTGAGCTAGGCATTGTAATTGTAAGAGCATTTGATGTTGTATCTATCCAATAACCTTTATTAGCTTCTGCAGTTAATGTTGATGCAGTTACTATTGATGATTGCCAAGTAATACCACCACCCTCTAATGTTGCACCTGAAGCGACTGTTATTGTATCACCACTTGTGCCAAGTGTTAGAGTAGTACCTGATGCAGGTTCAATAGTATTTACTTTTATTTTACTTGTCATTTTTTAAACTCCCATCAATGCTTTTATCTCATCATCATCTAAACCTAAATCTTTTAATTTTTGTTTTCCTGATTCTTTTTTTGTTGCTTCTTTTTGTAATTCTTCTTTTTGTGTTTCAATTTCTGCTAAACCTTGAACATTTTCAGTTTCTTTTTCTGCAATTTCATCTTCAGTCATATCTATTTCTACATTATTTATAATTTTTTTCATATATTGTGCCTCCTATTTTCTTCCATAAAGTGTAAATGTACCTTTTAAAATATTTCCAGCACCAAAATAAATATTTATTGTATCATTAGCTTCTGCTGTTCCATAAATACCACCTGAAGTACCTTGATTGACTTGATTTGTAGCACTATCACTACCGTCCATCAAAGCAAACATTCCTATTGCTGAAGATTTAAAATTAGCATCAGGTAAATTATTCAAGACTATTTCACACAACGCTTCACCATGAACACTATTCTCTACTCCACCTTCAGGTGAAAATATTGAATCTGTTCTAGCACCTCTTGATGTACCACCAGAATAATATGACCTGTGAGCTTCTACAAAATATCCACTTGTTCTTATTGTGCCACTTACACCTACTCTAACTCTTGGTGTATCTCCTTGTGTGACAGGCTGACAATTTTGAATTACAACTACATAATTTTTGTAAGTGCTATCAATAACCACTCCACCTGAGCCATTCTGAAAAGTCACTGATGCAGTTGAAGATGTAACATCTGTTCGTGCTATTTTTACATAATCACCACCACCTACTTCTGCAAAAGATAATTGACCAATTCCTGTTGTTCCTGAACCTGAAACACTATCTACTTTTAAAAATCTATCTGCTGTAACATTACCAGTAGGGAATTTAAGTGTGTAGCTTTGATTAGCAGAATGTGGTGGACTTTGAAGTTTAATACCATGTGAATTTTGCTCACAATTTAAAATAATTGTTCCTGGATTAGTATTACCACCAATCTCAACAGCACCAGTTCCATTAGGATATAAGTTTAAATCTCTATTAGATGATGTAACAATATTATTGTTATTAGTATCTAAATTACCACCAGTTTTAATAGTATCACCTGATGAACCTATAGTTAATTCTGTTCCGCTTTGAGGGTCTAATTGATCTACTTCTATTTTACTCATCTTTCATTACTCCTAAAACCCAATTTCCTACTTCTTCATCCCAATAATATATCTTATGATCATCAGGGTGTGGTATTGGGTGTTCCCATCTGCAAGTTTCTTCATTAAAAACAAATGAGTCATTTCCTGTATTATTCTCTTTAAAATAAAAAGCATCTTTATCTTCATCATAAACCATTCCAACAAATGCTTGATTTTTTCTTATACTGCCATCTCTTTTAAATTCTTTCCAAAATGGATAGCTATGTAATTTATTTAAGTAATTGATTCCATCTTGCTCTGTAGTTGCATTTTGTTCACCAACATGATCTATTCCAACCACTTTACTATTTAAACCTAATTTTGCAAAATATTTAATCATATCAAAATACTATTGTTCCTGAAGCTGTCCAACTTATAATGGTATCTGAACCACTTGTTGTGACAGAATAAGTTCCTGTTAATCCTGTTCTTAAGTCATAATCTTGAGTTGCCATTCTTAAAATAACAATTCCATTACCTCCATCACCTGCCGCTGAAGTATAACTTCCTTGTCTCGCTCCTCCTCCACCACCACCACCAAGACCATCTGTTCCTGGTGTTGCCGCTTGGTTATTAGAGCCATTACCACCAGAGCCACCATTACCACCACCACCTGCACCCCCAGTTCCAATTGCAGATGTACTATTGTAAACTCCACCTCCACCACCACCAGCATAAGTCACTGATGATCCTGTTATAGAATTTGCTGTCCCAGCACCACCATTTCCTCCACCAGAAGATGTACCATCTGCTCCAACACCACCAGCACCACCTCCACCTCCAGATCCATAATGAGGGGCAGATGAACTTCCTGCACCACCATTGTTTCCTTGTGATGGACTTGTAGATGGTGTATTTCCTGCACCTCCTGAATAAGGAGAAGAATGTGCACCTCCACCTGAACCACCAGTTGCTCCAACTTGTTCTCCACTTCCACCTCCACCTCCACCACCTGTGGCTGTGATTGTTGTAATTCCTGTTCCTGAAAGTACACTATTTCCTCCCGAAGCACCTCTGCCTTGTGGAGAAACACCTTTTCCAGCACCACCTGTACCGACTGTTATCGTATAAGTTTGAGATTGTTGTAATGTTATTGCACTGCCACCATAGTTTGTAAGATAGCCTCCTGCACCACCACCACCTCCTCGTTCTGTACCACCACCTCCTCCACCAGCAACGACTAAATAAAAAGTTGATCCTGAGAATTGTGGTGTTTCAAAAGTTACATCATCATCTCTTGTTGGAATCCAACCTTGAGTTGATCCTGAATAAACAATTTTTATTGATTGTCCATTTACATCATAAACAGGTTTTGGTGATGTACTACCTTGAAATTTATTTGATCCTTGATCTAATGTTAAATTAGCTGTAGCAAAATTTCTTCTTGAATCTACAAATTCTATTTCATCTCCTACAGATGGTGATGTTGGTAAATCTATTTCAAAAGCACCTCCTAAAGTATTAACAAAATAACCCTCACCTGCAACAGCAGTAAAGTTAGCAGTTTTCTCTGCTGATTGCCAAGTAGTTCCACCACCAACTAAACTTGCACCTGAAGCGACCGTGACCGTATCTCCACTAGTGCCCAAAGTTAAAGTTGTTCCTGTTCTTGGTTCTATTGTATTAACTTTTATTGTACTCATACTATTACGACGGTTGCTCCTGATTCTATTGATAAAGTTGATGAAACTGATAATGGACCAGCAAAGACCGCATTACTTGAACCCTCTATAAATATATCTCTGTTTAAATCTTTTTTATGATAATTATCTACATTATCCACTCCAGGAGTTTGTCCTACATAAATAATATAATCTTTTTCGTCCATTGTAACTCCTATGTTACATCAGTTAATAGACCCATCACTATATCAATATTACCAGATGAATCACTTGATTGTGCTTTTAATTTATAACCTGATCCTAAAACAAATTTACCTTTTAAAATTTCTATTTTAGAATTAGGTGGTATTGATACTGCATTACAAATTACAAAGTCATTTGAACCATCATTCATTTTGACTGTTAGTGTAACTGCTGTTGTAGTTTTGTTTGCCGCATTAAAACCTATTAATATTTGTTTATTAGATGTAGTCGTAATTACATCTGTTAAAGAGTTGTTTGTTAATGTTACTTCTGTTGATAGAAAGTTATTTGCCATTTATTTATCCTCCTAAAGCTATTGCAAAGGGGATTGAGTTTGGATCACTTTCTCCCTCGATTGTTACTGTTGATGGTATAGAAGCTGTATTTGCATTAGTCGCTAATTCAAAAACAGATACGAAAGCTGTACCATTGTAATATTTAAAAATAATTTTATTTGTTGTATTAGTATCTGCGAATATCATTCCAGAATACTTTGTTGTTGGTTCACTTGTTCCACTATTGTTAGTTACAACAGCAGAAAGCCCATTGTTGAGATCGCTCCTGAACGATGGGAAGCCTTGGTTCGCAATGATGTAATCGTGTTGTGCCATATTTACTCCTATATCACTTTAAAATTGTATCTGCAATCATTTTTATACGCCTTTGGCAACATAATCAAAGGTTCTACTTACTCCTGTACCACCACTATTTGTAAATGCAATATTAAATCCAGATGTGCTTTTACCAGTTATAGCATATTTATCACCAGATGCCATATCTTGAACAGATAAAGTTATTGCAATAGAATTAAGCAAATTAAATGCTTTTGAATATGTAATTGATTTTGTACCTGTACCTGAAACAACATCATTTTCTGAAACAGTAAATGCCTCTAGCTGTAAAGTTACCCCTACTGCTGTAACTATTGGAGTTGCTGTATTATTATCAGATTGCATTAATACCCTAAATTTAAAAAATCTACCTGTATAATCACCAATAGTAAAATCTTGAAAAGTAGAATATGTTACATTATCATTAGAAACTGCTATTTGTAGTTCAGAAGAACATTGTGTATTTGCATCACCATCAAAGTTAGATGGTTGGTCATCAAAATCTCCACTAACAAAGTCAAATATTCTTGATCTATCAGTTACTTGTTGAGTAAGTGTAGCAGTTATTTGTGTTGTTAAAATAGAACCAGCATCAACAACTTGTGAAAATTCATAAGTACCTGAAGACTTAACAGTCGCATTTTCACCACCATCAAAAAGTGTAGATGTTATTGAATCAAAATTACCAGTAACATCATCAAAAAGTTGATTACCTTTTAGTACAAGACAAGGTGTATTATCATCACCAATAGTTGTTTTTACTACATCAGTTTTTGTACCATCAAAATTAGGGTTTTCTGTTTGTGTTAATAAATCTGTAAATTCACCAATAGTTGTTATTTGTGTAACTACACTACTGGCATTAATTGATACATTTCCAAGTTTATCAACAGCTTTTATCAGGTATGTTCCAGTTTTTGCAGGTACAACAATAGATGTACCTGGTCTTGATAGTTTTTTTACAAGTACGATTGAGTTTTGCCATTCTGCGCCAGTTGTAAGTGGACTAAAGTTAATTCTATAATGTGATAAATCTAGATCAGGTACAGGGTCAAAACTTAAATGTGCTTCTTTACCAATTATATTACAAGCAAAATTCTCTACATCTGATGGTGGTGCTATCTGTCCAACAATAGTTCTGTTAGCAGTTATTGTAGAAGATTTTACTCCAAAAATATTTACACCTCTTACCCTTACCTGATATTGTGCTTTATCTATTACATTTAAAAATTCATATTTAGTTCTTGTACCTCTACCTATTAATTTAAAATCATCACTAACAGAATTACCATCGGCATCTGTAAGTTGTTTTACTTCTACTTCAAATAATTCAGTAAAGTTATCTGTAGGTGCTGTAAAATTAATTACGAGTTTTACGATGACTGTACCATCATTATATTGTACTAATTCGTCTGTAAGTGTTAGACCACTCGGAGCAGAAACTGTTGTAGCATTAGGTAGGTTTGTTGCTTTACCACTAGAAACTGTAGAATAATCACTTGTAGAAAAATCATAAACTACACTTGCTGTTTCTCTAAATTCACAAGAAACTTGTGGTATAGGTGCATCAGAACCTTGATTCATGGCAAACTGCCAAGCTGTTACTTCAAAAGTTTTACTACTAAATCCTAATCTGCTATTTGTAATTTGAACTGTATCGCCAATATCTAATTCAAAGGCATCTAAATTAAATGATGTTGCAAAACTTATTTGTTGTCTTGCTTTTAGTAATTGTATTTTAGCAAGTCTTTGCACCGTATGTGAAGATGTAGTCATAGGGAAATTAAACTCACCAAATATTCTTTCTGAATTATCTTCTGTTTCAAATGTAGAGTTTGTAAGTATCGGATAGTCTTGCGGTTGATAATTATTAGCTGGTTCTGTGTATAAACCTTTTACAGCATTAAATAATTCTTTTTTAGAAATTCTTGTATTTAAAGATATGCCACCCCTTAAATCGTTTTCATCTAAAGTAACTGATGGTGTTTCATAGATAGCTGGTCTTATTTTAAATTGTCCATTTGAATAAATTAAATGCCCTGCAACACTGCTTAACATATTTTCTAAAATTGATTTTGGTGATTTATCTAATTTAAAAGTACCATTCATGGTAAATCTTTTTTCTGTACCTGATGGATTTGTTATACTTACTGTTTCATCACATGTATTAGCAACAGATGATATATTTGTGTCATTTATTTCAGTTGCATCAGCATTTAATCCATAATCTTCATTCAATAAGTAATCTCTTATACAAAGTGCTGGATTAGTACTAAATGCAGTTGCACTACTTCTTGGATCAAAAACTTTTTTACCCTCTACTTCAAAAGAAATATTAGGTACACCATTTGGATAAACATCAGAATCAAAACTTAATCTTACATAAACATAAGAAACACCTCTTAATCTATGGTTTGTTGTCCATTGTGAAATATCAGAAACTAAATCAGCATCTGCAGATTGTGCATCTGTACCTTTATGTACTTTAAATCTAGCTTTACCTTCATATTCATTACCAGATGATGGAAATAATCTAGCAATACCATTTGAATCACTTCCATCTTGTGTAGTCGGTACTTCTTCTTCGTTAAAAAAAATTTTTGTAACATTATTGATCTCATGACCTGTAATAGCTATAACCATGTGTAGAAAGTCATTTGTTGATCCTGTACTTTCTGCATAAACAATAGTGCCACCAACCCTAGTTTTACCATAAATAATTCTATGTGGTGCTATTGGTGATTTTGAAGTAACTGTTGTTCCTTGCTGTAAATTAGTGCCTAGTTCTGGTAAATCTATATCAGGTGCAAGTTTTTTATTTATTGCTCCTAACACAAGTTGTGTGCCTGCCGCTGTTATAAATGTTCCAACTAATCCAGCCATATTGATTCCAGCAGTAGAAAAACCTAAACCTTGACCAATACCAGTTGCAAAACCAGTAGGACCAACTGCACCAATAGCTACAAACCCAGTAGCTATTGCACCGACTATTAAAGCTGTTTTTATTGTCTTACTTCCCATTTATTCTATTCTCCAAGCTATATCACAAGAGTTAGTTAGTCTTTTTTCTTGACCAACTTTTGCTTTAAATATGCTGTATTCACCCTGGCAAATGCCCATTGTTCCTCCTAATTCTTCATCTGTCTTTAGAAATACCACATCTCCTCTTCTAGCAAAAGATGTATTTATTTCTTCAAAGTTATTTTCTTTAGCAATATCTTGCGCTATTTCTAATAAATCTTTTTTATTAAATTCTTTTAAAATCTTTTTCGCTTCCTTTAAACTTTTGTATTCTCTATCAAATACTTTTCTACCAATTATTACTTCTATTCCACCAAGTATAAAATTAACACAATCAGTTTTACCTCTTATAAATTTTGTTTTACTTTGTTCTACAATATAATTAGATAATTTTGTGTCCCAATTATCTACTCTCATTATGAAGTTTTTTTACCCCATATTATTTCTTTATCTTGTAAATCAGGTACAAATTCAAAACCTAAATCGCCAGAAAATCTTTCTTGCTGATCTTCATGAGTAAATCTTCTGTTAATAGGTCTATCTAAAACTATAAGTCTATTTTCTAAATTTAAAGTGATTGTAGCTGATTCTGGACCCTCATCTATTTTCATAATGTCCATTTTGCCTTTAAATAAAGTATATACATCAGAAATAACTGACTTATTTGAATCAAAAACACCAAGAAAAATACTAGCATTTCTATTTGTATAATTACCAGTAAGTGCTGTTGAAATAAAACTAGATTTTATACCAGTTAGTGAAAGACTTGCACCAATAGCTTCTATTTGATCACTTTCTGATGTTGGTGAAACTGCCATTAAATCTCCAAGTCCAGTAAATGTATTAGATGAACCACCAGCAGTCATAGTAAGATCACCATAACCATTCCAAAATCTTAATGTACCTGTGCTAAATTCTAATTCTACTGCCAAAAATGGTCTTACAACACTACTTTTAATTGCATTTTTAAATGCAGTTGTTATACTTCTAGCCATTTTTACTCCATTATTTTAAGTATTTTCTTTTGACCCATATATATTTCTGTTTTAGCTTTTACTTTTTTACAAGAAAATATTACCCTTTGTGGATTTACTTCCCTTTGGGCAACTCTTTTTGATTTAAGGCAGTCACTCATTTTTGGTTTGTAAACATGCTCTATAATAGAACCATTTAATGTTAAAATTAAAGCTACTACAATCTCTGTCATTTTGTGTATCCTCCATTTGCTCTTACTTTATCTTTCACAACTTCAAGTTGATCCATAATTTTTTCTACATCTTTTTGCAATCTTTTAATATTAACTTTATTATGCATCATAGATTCCATTTGTTCTTGTATCTTTTCAACATCTTTTACTAAATCTTCTATAAGCAAAAATTGTTCTGAATCGGCAGGTAAACTTCCTAATTCACCTAATGGCCACTTTATACGAAACTCTGTATTCATTTCTATATCTTTTGAATTAAGTTTATTTTGGGTTTCAAGTACATTTATTCTTTCTATAACTCCAAAACCAAACCATGCGCCGACTAGACACGCACCGATTATTGTGATTAAGTTCCTAGCAGGAAGCTGTATTCCTGTGTTATCTGATAAATTTAGCTTTTTCATTTTCTTTTCCTTTTATTCATACCCATATAATTATCACCAGGTTCATAATTCCATTTTTTACCATGATGCCCTCTAATATCACAATATAACATTCTTAATTTTACAATAATTTTTCTTAATCCTCTTGGCATTATAATGCCTCTGTTGCTGACAAACTTATGCCATATTTACTTACTTGATCAGTATCCCAACCAGTTTCATTACTATCTAATCTAAATAAAGTTTTTGTATTAGTATATAATACAGTTGCATCATCTGATATTGTTTCTATACCTTGTCTTAAAGCTGGTTCTATTTTAACATTAGCCTCACCAGAACCATTACTATTTACATCTTCTGTTACCATATACAAGTAAGAATTGATTTGTATATAATCACCAGCTTTAAAAACATTATTTGTACTATTGGCAAAGCCATCTAAAGCTACTTGATTACCAGTTTGACTAGCACCATTTACTCTAATAGTTCCAGTTGCTACACCTTGTATTGTTTTTCTATCTTGATCACCTAAAGCAAAAGTACCTCTACGACCTCTTAATTGTAAAAGAAATGCAATTATTGGTGCCGCATTAACTTTAAGCATTGGTGGGAATTTTATTTGAGTTGTCCAAAACTCACCCTCGTGTTGTACTACTTGATCTTGTCCAGTAAAAGGTGAAGATGATACTGCAACTGTTCTAACTAAAGAAAATCTTTGTGTTTGCACTCCAACATTTGTTGGAAATGTTAATGGGTATGATGGTGTAAATACTGCCATAATTATCCTCCGAATGCTTTTGCAAATTTACCACCTCTTAATTTAGCATCTGCTACTGCGCTTATAGTTGATTGTTGTATCTGTGGCAATAGATTTGCTATCTCTGTTCTCACAGTATTTGTTACACCTAAAGCAAAATTTAAGTTTTGATTTATAACAACAT
>VTLG01013924.1_pt1 | contig 12467 bp, 18 predicted proteins | sample 4694571 | NCBI WGS metagenome assembly VTLG01 (sample SAMN12604809, study PRJNA352737) | marine metagenome | biome: ENVO:00000447; feature: ENVO:00000209|ENVO:00000569|ENVO:01000036; material: ENVO:00002151; isolation source: viral sequences binned using virsorter ... | reverse complement strand
TGGACAACCTAACTTTAGTGGCATCTGCTGCACGAACGGCAAGTGATACAACAACTGTGAAAGGACTTGCTCCATATACGAGTGCTTATTTCATGCTTGATGTTACAGTAGCGGCCACAGAAGCAGGCGACAAACTTGCTGTATTTATTCAGAGAGAGATGCCTAATGGCGACTGGATGGATATTGTATCCTTCGCAGAAGTCTTAGGTAACGGGGGTGCAAAGAAATATCGTGCTGATGTATATCCCGGTGCTACAGGCGGCGAAACGTCTGGAACAATTAATGATGGTGCGTTGACAGCTGGTTCAGTTGCTGACCTTGCATGGGGTGATGCACTCCGTGTGAAGTGGATAGTGACAGATGCTAGCACGGATAACGCTTCATTTACTTTTTCAGTAACAGGGACATTTAGAGTATAATGCCGGATCTTACAACAGGCGAAGGTAACGTAGGTATTGCTGCTGGTAACACTGGTAGTCAAGAACAGTACGGTGGAAGTGATAATCAATATGGTAAGTTTAAATACTCTGCTGTAGAGATTCAGAATATATACAGAAGAATAAGAAGAAGGCGATTAGCCTAGAGGAGAGGGAATGGCAGGAACAACAGCTTATCCCGCTGCGTTAGATACCAATACTAACCTAGATGAAACACTTGCGGATAACGTAGATACCGTTGCTGCTGCTCATCAAAACAACCAGAACGCTGCGATTAAAGCAGTACAGGCTAAAGTAGGTATTACTGCAAGTACAGCTACTAGTGCCAAAATACTTGTAGGTGGTTCGTCAGCAGGAACTAGTGAATGGGTAACGGTATCTGGTAACGCAACGATAACAAACGCAGGTGTAGTTAGTGTAACTGGGGGAACATTTGGTTCCACCCTCTACGTGAATGAATCTGCTAATGGTAGTATGACGCTCGGTGTAACAATTAACCAAGGTGCAAATGACAATGAAGTACTTGCATTTAAGTCAAGTGATATTGGACACGGGTATACTTCAGGTGGTGAAACAGACACCTATGCAGCTTTTCAAAAATCTTCTGCTACATTAGGTGGATTAAAAATAACATCTCTGGCAGAGGACGCTGCAGAAGATCAAGTAACCCAAATACATTCTATTGGTGGTACTGCTATGACAACTAAGTCTACATCTGGTGTAGGTCTTGTTGATATCTATGTAGCAGAGCACGATGGCTCTGGCACAATAGCAGATATTACAGCGGATGGAAACGTCTTCTCTGTACGTGCTCGTGTTGGTAGTGCGGATGTTACAAGATTTATGGTAGATGAAGATGGTGATGCGTACATATTTGGTAACGCAGTGGTCACAGGTACAGTAAGTACAGGAGGCAGTGCAATAACTAGCTATCCCGGTTCTGGCGATGCTGACCTCATATTGCACACACAGGTATTTTCTTAGGAGGAAATAAATGGCAACAATAACAAAGGACGACTTATCAGGCAGCACTACCGGTCAAATGATCGCAGTAGCGGCCACATCCTCCGCAGGAACTACTATCCACACAGCCGTGGCTGGTACTACTAACTGGGATGAAATATGGCTCTATGCAAATAACATAGATACCACAGATAGAAAACTCACTATTGAGTGGGGAAACACTACGGCTGCTGGTGGACATATTGAGTACACCGTAGTAGCTGAGTCAGGGCTAGCTCTTATAATTCCCGGACTTCTTCTACAGAATGGTCTTGTAGTTAAAGCGTTTGCCGCAACTACAAACGTGATTAATATCGCAGGATACGTTAATAAAATAACTGCCTAGGAGTGAGGGATGAGTACAAATCAATTTAGGTTGAATCCCAGTCAAAGTGTTTCAAACTTAAAAGGTCGGCGCGAACTAACTCGTGCTTGGCCTTCCACAGCCGTCTCTACATGGCACAATGGTGGATTATTTGCCGGTGGTATTAATTGGGCGTATGGCTCAGGTGGTGACACTACTGCTTCAGTCACTATTGATGGACAGGATTGGCGCTACCATATCTTTAATAGCTCTGGTACATTTAATCCGGACACAAGTAACACTACTTATGGTGGCAAATACCCCGCCTATATAGAACTCTTCGTAGTCGGAGGTGGAGGCGGTGGTGGTGCTGCTAATACTGCCAGTGCTCCCGGTGCAGGTGGTGGTGGAGCAGGATCAGCTAGAGAGTTCACTGTTGATGAAGATGCTCCTGAGAACACAGGCATGTTACTTGCTAATGATTCTGATAACGTAACAGTTACTATCGGTGCTGGAGGTAACGGAGGTGCTTGGGGTACTGTATCTGTAGCTGGAGGAGATACTTCAGTTACTTGTTCCAGTGCTACACCTACTGGTAGACGTGGGGGTGGCGGCGGTACTGCAGGACAAGGTGTTTATGACACTATGGGTGGTCCCGGTGGTAGCGGTAACAACAGTTCTCCACTGGTAGCTGGAGAACAAGGTAGTGGAGGCGGTGGAGGTGGTGGAACAGCCGCCGCTTACGGTTCTATTACCATTCACAATAATGGTGGAGTAGGTGGAAACCGAAGCAGCTACGGTGATTCAGTCGGTTCACCAACTGGAGGACATAACGGAGCACACGGTGCTAAAAATGACCCCGGTGGTGCTAGGTCACAGGGAGGTGCCGGAGGTTCCTCTGGAGGAGCACCTCAAACTGGTGGTACTGGTACATACTCTAGTCAAGGAGTAACAAACACTTGGACAGGATCTAACGTATATTACGCTTGTGGAGGCGCTGGATTAATGGGTGGCGATTCTTGGGGAACTTCAGATAATATTAATGGCACCTACAATGGTGTGACTGCAAATTCAACTGCTGGTAGTGGTGCTGCCGGTAGCGCTAATACAGGTAGTGGAGGTGGTGGTGGTAACCACACGAGTACTTCTGCTGCTAAAGGTGGTTCTGGTATAGTTATAATAAGGTATAAAGTATAATGGCAGAATTTGTACAACTAAATGATGATAACGTAGTTATACAATGTATCATTGTAGCAGATAAGGATGCTCCGGATGAGGCTACAGGTATTGCATTTTGTAAAAGTCTATTTGGCTCTGATACTACTTGGCTAGAAACAAAAGAGGACCTAAGCTTTCGTGGACAGGATGCTGGAAAAGGGTACACGTATGATTCATCTAATAACCAGTTTGTTCCCCCGCGTCCTTTAGATAAAGATGGACAGTCATGTGCTTCATGGACGTATAACTTTACAGAGTATGATTGGGACCCACCAATTGCATTACCCTCAGACAGCTTTACAGCTTTTATGAAGGGTGGTGGAAATCCTGTAGGTGATAAGCTTGCTGATAAGGCACACCCCGCAGGAGAAGCTACTACAGCTGAATGGAGAAAAATAGTAGGAGGTCCTTTTAAAACTTATGATTGGGATGAAAGTCTATACCAGTCTGACAATACAAAAGGTTGGATAGAAACTGGGACAGTAAACAATACACCAGATGATTGGGAAGAACCCTCATAATGTCTACACAACGTGAAGCTATCGCACGAATTGAAGAACAATTAGAAGATGTGATAGAGCACGTTCGGAGAATAGAAAAGAATACTGCAATTACTAACGGAAGGATTAGCAGTTTGGAAAGATGGAGAGCCGGTATTGTAGGAGGGGGAACCCTACTTACAGCATTGGCCGGTAGTAGTGCCGTATGGGTACTGATAGGAGCATAGTGTACAATGCCAAAACTTGATGGAAAGAAGTTTGCATATACAAAGGCTGGAAAGGCTGCGTATATAAAAGCTAAGAAACGGAAAGATCGGAAGAAGACTATGCGTAAGAGCACAAAGAGGAGTTATTAATGAAACCGGGTAGCAAAAGCGGAAAGAAAACAATAAAAGGTATAAAGAAGGCGGCAGGACTTGCTCGTTCCGCTGTGAAGAATCCTAAAACTTTTACCCAATTTTATATTTGGGGAGGTGATTCAGTCTGGAACGCCGACAAAGGACGTAGGAGTCCTAATATGATCGGTGGGATGGTGAGAGCTGAGAGACAACAAGTAAAGAGACAAGAAAAACGAACATTCAACAGAGTCATGAATCAAGGAAGCAGTTGGAATACAGTTTCAAATATGCGTAACACACCTGAAACTGTATTTGAAACTCAAGCACCACCCTCAAGATTACAACAAGGTATAAAAGCTATACGTAATCTTAGAGTTAGGTAGGAGATACTAATGGCGAAGAAGAAAGGGCGAATGCCTATCAGACGTAAGGGCGCATTGCCGCGACCAAGAGGTAATAAAGAAATAACAGATGTCATCAAAAAGGGTGTGAAAGCGGCATATTGGGATGTGCCACGGACGGTGGTGACATCACTTAATCGTGCAGTTGGAGCAGCTGGTAAGAGTTTATTAAAAGATTACCAAGGTTCAAGGATACAACAAAGGTTTGAAGGAACTCCTATCACAGCTGAGACTACGTTCGAGACACAAGCATCACCTATGAAATCTATGAGTCGAGCAGTAAAACCAGTAAAACGAAGAGGTACTATTAGCTATCCTGATGAAGGACCAGTAAATCCAGAGCGGCGTGACAGATACAGAGACGCAGGAGTAAAAGGGCAGCCGACTCTTGATACATCTACTGGAAAGAGTAGAAAGCCAAGGCCCGAATCAAGACCAGTGAGAAAACCAAGCGATCCAGACCAAAAAAGAAGACCAAAAAAGAAGCAGTCTAGAAGTAAAGGAAAGTAGTAGGAGGCCATGACAGAAGATAAGAAACCCAAAGGATGGTATGGTCAGCGTGTCAAAGAGTTGGACACAGAATTCCAACAGATACAAAAAGAAATGAAGCAGTTGTTGCGTAACTCTCCGGAAATAATGAACCTGCTCAACCACCCCATCATCCAAGAATATGAGAATTGGGAAAACAGAATACGACGTATAGAACAAGCGCAACAGTCGTTAATACATACACAGCAGCAGATTGAGTCCACACTAAGACGCGCTGAAATCGCTGCAAAATCCTTAGAAAGACTTCCGGGGAGGGGAGCAATTTAATGAGTAGACATCATTCCCTTGCGGATTTGAGGTCAGATATTACTACTGAGCTTAGAAATCCAACTACTGCACAGCGGTATACTGACGCAGAAATTGACTTAGCTATCCGCCGAGCTACTAACTATTTATCAGAATACTTTTGGTTTGAAGATAAAGATACAACTAAAAGTTTTTCTACTGGGACATTTCAATACTCCTACAGTGACCCAGTAAAAGATGTATATAGAGTAGACTTTCTAGACGCTACATCAAGTCCTCCACAAATAGCAACGGACTGGTATGAAGAGAAACAAATAGCAGGAACTGAGCTTTATTTTTTAGATAGCCATACATCCGGCGCGACTATGCATGTATGGTATGAGCGTCACCCTACTCCGTTCCCCTCTGACTTGACGATGAACGCAAGTATTAATCATGCAGTGACCTCTATTCCTATTGCATCTGCTACTAATACTATTGATTGGCCCGCTACAGGGTATCTAAAAATTGATAACGAAGTAATGTCATATAGTGCTGTTGACCGTACTGTATCTCCTGAGACATTGACAGTAGCTAGAGGAAAAATGGATACAGCTGCAAAGAGTCATGAGACAACATCTCTTCTTTCGTTTGTTAACATAGTTGAAAAAGATATTTTCTTTGATGGTATTCGTGATATAGCCATTGCTTATTTAAATCGTATGCGTATTGTAGATGCACCTTCTTCTGATGTAGGGGGGAACATTACAGTTATGAGAGAAATTATGGACTCATTGCGACCGTGGATAAGAGAGCATCGCATGCGCTCTAAGCGACCTTCCGGTGGTAAACAACGACGAGCTAAACCCTTGCGTTTTAGAAAACGAGGTACTAGGGGGTAGATAATGCCAAAGTTTGGTGAAAGTGTATATGGTGGTAGTGGTGTCTACGTACCGGGAATATTTAAAGATACCGCAGCAGTTACACACAATGTCATACTAGACGACGTTGGTCTTATGACTGCCGGAATTCCTACTCGTTCTGACATTACATCTGCTATACCTAGAATTTCTATCGGTTCCGAACAAAGACGACATACAGATTTTTCTGAGCGAGATACCTTTGGGCAGAAAAGTTATCACCATGGGTTTGGTGAAGTTGAATTTTCAGATAGGGCTAAGTTTTTTAAATCACAAGGAGTTTTAACACACACTCCTAATCAGCTAACATTAGCACCTAGCTTTTGGACACAAGATACAGCTGTATCAATGTTCTCAAACAATGCTGATGGTAGTTCCCCATTCACAGATTCAAATGGTTACATTGTGGCTACTGCAGAGTTTCAAGGTCTTACATACCTATTACAAGTAGGAGATACTGGAGCTAATAATAAAGTATGGTACTGGTATGAAGCTGCTGATACATGGAATAAGTCAGCTATAACAGCTGCAATGAGTACTAACGATGCACATGTACCTTCTGACTTGTGTGCTTTTGGTACAGGTACTAACTTAAATCTTTATGTAGCACATGGTGAATCGACAAACATGGTTCGTCTTAATTCAAACTTATCAACTACTGCTAGTGTCGCTGTACCCGCTAAATTTCTTGCATCTTTTAATGGAAAACTATGGAGGTCTGATAACGTAAATGAGATATACTACTCAGCTGACCCTCATACTGATGGAAGTGCGACATGGACTGCTCCGAACGGGCTAAATGATGGAACTATTGGTGATTCTAATTACCCTATTACAGGAATGATAGTGCATAAAAGCGCACTTTGGGTAGGTAAGTGGGATGGGATCTACCGTATTCACAACACAGCACAAGATACATCTACTGAAGTATGGCAAGTAGAGAAGGTTATTGATCTAACACACATCATAAGTGAGTTTAATGGAACAGCTATGATGAGCTTTGGAGGAGATATTTACTTTAGTGTAGACAGAACTCTAGGTAAATACGATGGAACCACTCTACAATACATGGGTCCTGATAAAGGTGCAAATCCCGGAAAAAACTTTTACCAACTACAGTCAGTATACGATACTGCTATCCCTCAAGAAATAACTACAGAGCCACAGTCTTTTGCAGCAGGTACAGTAGGAGTAGTTAGATCTCTTACAAATGATGGGGAGAATATTTTTGCCGCAGTTGATTCCGGTGGTGATGTTACAGGAGGTTCAGGTCAAGAGTCTCGTATAATGTTATATAATCAATCTGGTTGGCATCAGCTATATTCTACTGAACAGTACCATACAACTTATCATGATGCAGGTGACTACAGAAGTAGATTTGTTGCTTTTATTCCTAGAAAAGGAAATGTTGGTTGGCAGAACTACCCACGTATTATTATAGGTAATGAAGCTGTAACTAACGCAGAAGAAACTGGTGTAGAAAAAGAAGATAGAATACTGCAAATGTATTTTAACAGATGGGGTTCTAATGTTCTTGATGATGTAAATCCTTCAACAGGAGTAAACAATCTTTCTTTTGAAAGTTCAGGATATTTAATAACTTCATGGTTTGACGGTGGACTACCTGATATCGAAAAAACTTTCTTTGATGTTACAATTGAATCACAAAACGTAGGACTTGGTACTGCAAATAACAATATTAAAGTAGAGTATCAAGTAGATGGTATTGGTGGAGATACTGTCTGGAATGAGTTACACCAAGTAACTACTGTTGGTGCCGCAAACAATGATTTAGTTACGAGTAGCCCTACACAAAAACTAACTTTTCCTGATAATGGAAATTTAGATAAGTCCATCTATGCCAAAAAGATTAGATTAAAGTTTACTTTAAATCGTGCGACAACTGGATCAAATTATAATTACACAACACCAATACTTAAATCATGGGGGTACCACTTTGTTGTCAGACCAGAATCTCGTTACGGATGGAACCTAGCTATCAAAGCTTATGATAATTTAACGGACCTACAACGAAGACAAGTCTCTAAGTCAGCACAAGAAATACGGCAGTACTTATATTCTAAGAGAGACCAAAAGATTCCAATTATTTTTCATGATGGTACTGAGCTACCTCAGATAAAGAACTGGGTACTTAATCCTTCTATGGAATATCTAACTGCCGCTGAAGGTAGTGCACCTAATGGGTATTCAAGTTCTTCAGCAACCTTAACTACTAGTTCAAAATACCGTGCACATGGTAGCCGAAGTATGGAAGTAGAACCGAGTACAGCTACAGCAGATTCTATTGTTACAATAGGGACGTACTCTTGTGGTCTAGGAGAGAATATATTTGCTGCAGCAAACATGTGGATTCCAGATGGAGCAGATAGTGTATATCTTCAAGTACTACGAGCAGATGGAGCAACTGTATTAGCTGAACAAGTATTTAACTCTATGTCTGCTTCAGGAGATTACGGAGATATTTATTTAGCAAACCATACTAGATGGGTTCGTGGCTACATCTTTACAGAAGATATTCCTGCAGGAGAAGATTACATTTTTAGATTAATAAGAAAAGCAGCTGATGCACATACAACAGTAAAATATTATGTTGATACAGTAGAATTTGCACACAATGGTCCAAACAATTTAAAGCTTCCAAACTATGATTATGTTGATGGGGATCAACTACGATGTAGATGGTTAGGCACACCCCATAACTCCGAGAGTGTGCGTCAATCAGGCTATCAGGTCTACATTACAGGCATGACAGAATCATATAGATACCCAGAAGTTAAACAAAGTAATACAACTTTTGATAGTGAAATATCTCTAGCAATAAGAGAAGTGTCGTAATGGGTGGAATAAAAGCTCTAAGAGGGTTACGAAGTAAACGACAGGCTTCTCAATTAGGCACTAGAAATAGAACCTACTTAAAAACGAATACAACAACTGTATTACGAGATAGAAGAAGAAGTAAGGTAGAGTTTGGTGAAGAAGAATTAGAAGCAAGAGCTACTCCTAAGAGTCAATTAGGAGATTTGGCAACACTTCCTGAAAGAATTGTGCACAAGAAATTAATACAGGTTCTTCACGGGGCACATAATTTTGCGTACCAAAGAATAGATAAAGGTGGTCGTAATTTTATTGGTGGGTTTATTATAGACTTTGTGATTGTGGATAGAGTACCAAACATAGCCATTGAAATACTAGGTGACTACTGGCATCAAGCATATGAGAAAGCAGCAGATTTAGAAAGACAATTAACAGTTACTAGAGCAGGGTATATTTACCATGAGATATGGGAGCATGATATCTATGAGAGTGACGAGAAGCTTGAAAATATTTTAATAGAAATATTAGGAAGATAGGAGGAAGTATGTTAAATCAGTATAAAGGTGCTCGCGGTTGGATGCCGGACGTAGACCACATAGGCACTACTATGTATGGGTATACTGACGTTCCCCCAGATACTATGGAACCAATAGCTGTGATTAATCACATCATGCAGGGATACGCAAGGACTATGATTGAGTGGGCTGAAACTAATAGTGTACAAAAGTCAGCACATTTTATTGTAGATAGAGAAGGCAATATTACACAGACAGTAAGTATATACTCCCCTGCATGGCATGCCGGTCGTACAGCTAAGACCACATGGAAATCATTTCCCGGTGGTAACCCAAACAAGTATACTGTAGGAATAGAGCATGAAGGATTCAGTGTAGATCCCGGCTATGGGTACGACTTTATATATGAAGATGAGTGGCCTGAAGCTATGATGCAAGCCTCAGTTAAGATACATCAGTGGGTACTGGGGGAACTAGGGCTTGAAGCTAACGACCAGACAGTTATAGGACATAATGAAACTGACGGTGTAAGTAGAGCTAATGATCCCGGTCCTGCATGGAGTAAGGATACACTTCTTAATCTGATTGTGGGAGAGACCAATCATTCAGATACTGATCCAGTAGCTTGTACGTGTGACGAGAGATTAGCCACCATAGAACAGCGGCTAGACAAACTAGAATCATGGGCACGAAAAGAAGACGATAATTCATTCGACTAATCATCTTTGATTGAGCCGAGTTCCACCTTATTATCTTGGTTAATAAACGATTCATAGTGTGACCCCATCCAATCTACAGGTACTTTATCATTATCAGATAATCTTACGAATAGATCCATACATTCTTCACTACATATTGAAGTAGTTTGTTCTTCATTTATATCTCTCGATATCCTAATAGATGTATTCTCAGGCAGTACGCCACAGAAAACACAGGGTCCTTCTACTACATCTAAGAATTCAACTTTTAACATCAAGATCCTTGAAAAAGTTTTTTATATATGGTATAATTATATCATGAAACTAGTCACATTGAAAGCTGAAAAAGACATTCAGCTATTTCCCATAGGGGATATACAATATGGGCCACCTGCATGTGATATCAATGGATTCCAGCGTTGGGTAGACTATGCGATGTCGCATAAAAATCCAATGTTTATAGGTACTGGGGATTATATTGATTTAGGTAGTCCATCAAACAGGAACAGTATTATTGCTGAGATAAAGAAAGGAAATCTTTATGACACTATTCAAGAAGCTTTAGATACAAAGTCTAGAGAGTTTTTAGAAGTCATAAAAGATATATTGAAACCAACAAAAGGTAAATGGTTAGGGCTTGTAGAAGGACACCACTATTGGGAGTACGGAGATGGTTCAACAACAGATAAGGAACTTGCAGATTATCTAGGATGTGAATTCCTAGGTACTTCAGGTATTGTTACTATGAAACTGCCAAGAAAACAACAGTGTTCTATATGGCTACACCATGGTAAAGGTGGTGGCTCTGCAATAGGTGGACCACTCACACAATTAGAAAAGATGCTACACTCTTTTGATGCAGATATATACTTAATCGGACATCATCATAAAAAAGTAGCAACCAAAGTACAAAAGTTATATGCCAATAATCAAAAGCTATCTCATAAAGATGTGATACTTGCGTGTACTGGCAGTTGGCTGAAGGGTTACATGCAGGACTCTGATACATACGTAGAAAAAGGCATGATGACCCCCGCTGCATTAGGCGGAATAAAAATAGATATCAAGGCGGAGAATTCGTCTATGGATATGGAAATAGTACTGTAGGAGGTACAAATGTTTAAGGAAGCGAATTTGAAAGATTTGGGGGAACGCTGTGCGATGACATTTATCCAAGCATTTTTGGGTATTGTTGCAGCCGGACCTATGGTAGGTATGGATGTTGAACCTATGAAAGCAGGTGCAGCCGCTGGTGTTGCCGCTGTATTATCTGTCGTAAAGACATACGTAGCACAACATTCTGGTGATAAATCAGGAAATATACTGGCGTAGCATGAGTGAGATAAGCATTTCATCTGATGAAATGATTCTTGCATATGGAGAAATATGCCTGAAACTTCGTTTAGCAGAACACAAACTCGACGTTGCAAACGACGAGATTAAACGATTACAAGGGCAACTTGATTTTTATGATGATAAGTTATGGAAAGAGTCTGCTCCACCGGAGAAAGACTAATCGAGCCTTACCATATCAAATCATCTATGAGTTCTCGGAACTTTACTAAGTGCGAAGTAGTGTTTGGTATTTCGTCACGGGAACGAGCTAAGTAAGCAGGATGATATAGGGGCATTATATACGTTGGATGTGTGGAGTCCCACCAAGCCTTTCGTATATGCCCCTGTATTTTTCCTATTCCACCTTTGTTTGGAAACTCAATAAACTTATTGGTAGAGAACCTACCGAAAGTAATAACACCCTTTGGTTTTATAAGTTGTAGTTGTTGGTCTAACCATGGTGCACATGATTCAATCTCATGCTGTTTAGGATCAGGGTTTCCATCACCTACCCAACACTTAACCATATTAGTTATATATGTGTCGGCTCGTGAGTACCCTGCGTTCTGCAGTAGTTGTGTCAGGAGTTGCCCAGAGTAACCAATGAAAGGTTTACCTGTGCGATTCTCTTGATCTCCCGGAGCTTCTCCTATCACAACAATGTCAGCGTTTACTGGACCTTCTCCTGCTACACCAAATGTTCTATTGTTATGTAGTCCACACTGGCGACAGGCTTTAATCCTATTTTCTATATCAGATAATTGGGTGGAAGGGTCCTTTACGTTCATACAACGCCTTTCTATTTATTAGTGACACCCATGCCCCGAAGTGCATGTCCCTTGGTTTACCTGCCAAGAGCTTTTGGTATTCTTTTATATTAATTTCAAACATTAGATATATGGATCCCCTCCTTATATTTCACAAGCATCACCATCACAGTATAGGTCCGCTTGCTTATCGCCATCACCAATAGCCGATAGTACTAATGGTTGTAGGTTTTGTTTCTTAGCGTTGTACTCCTCTTCGGTAATACTTTCGTATGGAGCCTGTTGGTATGCACCAATAGGACTGAGGGGTAGGAACGCTATATCCTTTACCTTGTCCTTACTCCAGTTAATCATCTCTGTTAGTTGTTCAGGTCCGTATTCTTCTTTGTCGAACTTAACAGTAGCACTCACTGCATTGTCTGC
>VTLG01011892.1_pt1 | contig 12468 bp, 5 predicted proteins | sample 4694571 | NCBI WGS metagenome assembly VTLG01 (sample SAMN12604809, study PRJNA352737) | marine metagenome | biome: ENVO:00000447; feature: ENVO:00000209|ENVO:00000569|ENVO:01000036; material: ENVO:00002151; isolation source: viral sequences binned using virsorter ... | reverse complement strand
ACTCACTACGTTTAAGTTCGCAGTAGTGGAAGTAACTCCATCTAACTTATTTAGTTCTGCTGTTGTCGAGGTGATTCCAGTTAAGGTGTTCAGTTCATTAGTAGAAAGAGTTGCACCATCAAGAATTGCGACCTCACCTGATGTAAGCAATGCAAGGTTGACTGCTGATCCTGACTGGCAGCTACGCAGCGGCTGTATCACTTGCCATTGTTGCAAGCTCTGTTAGCTCAGCATCTAGTGGCTGCTTTGCGTTGAGTTGAGTCTGGACATTAGAAGTGACACCATCGACGTAATTAATTTCTGCTGTCGTGGCAGTTACTCCATCAAGGAGATTTAATTCAGCAGTACTAGCTGTTAGTCCATCTATTGCTTGTACTTCTGCTTGAGTTAGATCAGCCAATGCACTAGCAGTTGTGCTAGCCATCGTTGCTAATTCTGTTAGCTCTGCATCTAATGGTTGCTTAGTTGCATCTTGTGTATCTACATAGTTCTTTGTCGCTGCATCCTGTGCTGCTGTTGGATCAGCAACGTTAGTTAGTCTCTGGCTTCCTAGTGTTGGAAGACCAGTTGCAGGGTCAATAGAAACACCCTGTTTTAGAGCATCATCAACTTCTTGTGAAATGTATAGGTGCTGAAGATTGCTGGTATCTAAGTCACTTGCAACGAGAGTTGATCCATCTGCATAATCGACAAGAACACTTGCTAGAGAAGATATCCTTCTAACTTCAACACGGGTATTAGCAGAACCGAGGCCATTGGTATCGTTTAAGCGAGCGTATGTATTACCACCTGCGGTATAGACCTGGAAGCCAGCGACACCAGCACCTCTAGTTGCAACAGCGTAGGCAATCTCCGTGTAATTAACGTAGAGCTTTACGTGCTCTTCCTTGATATAAGGGAACGTGAATTGGAAATCTACTTGCCCAGCTGTAGTGCTGGTGTAGATATGTAGTGCGTAAGCCATGAATTAATTAATTGAGAGAGGCGACATAACTAGATGGACTTACTTTATCGCTGTTACTGCTGGTTGGCCCTCCATATTCTATGTACTGTTCGTCGATGGCTTCTATCTCGTTTTGACGTTGCCTCTCTTCAAGTACTTCTAGGATAAATGGATTGCTTGGATCTGTAAGGAAAAGATGTTTTCCATATTCTCTATAATCATCTATAACTCTTCTTAGATATTTAACTCTTACTGAGCTAGCAAAACTATCGTTTCTTTCTGCTATATCTGGTGGAGCATTTTGATATTCGGGAGAAGCCATTACTTCGTATAAGGCTTCGTATAATTTTTTCCCTCCGTATTCAGGATGAGGAGTATTAGAAATATATTTTAAGTATTGATCATAGGCACCAGCACTTAATGTTACTCCTGATTGAAGATCCGAAGGATCAGGAGCCATAAAGCGTCCTCCCATTCCATGTATTCTCATTAATTCGTTCATTACCATTTGCTTCTTATTATCAGGACTTTGTTTTTCTACTCTCTTCCCTTGGAATTGAGGTAAGGAACCAATTAATGGAATGAAAGCAGCAGCAGCAGGTAAAGACGTTAGAAGAAAATGTTGTGTAAGTTGTTCATACCATGGATCACTATCGTAAGGAAGTTGTTCATCTAGCCAAACGCCTGGATTTAAAATTGGATCATAAGTAATCCAATTACGTCTTATTGGTAGATCTTTAGAGAAGAATGGAAGGTTCTTCTTCGCTTGATTCATTAAATGGAAGAAGGAATTAGCAATCCAATTATCAGTACCTTCTATTCTGTAACGATAATCGTCAGCTGGTATATATCCTTCTTTACCAGGTTCTCCTTCTCCTGGGAAGCTATACATTCTTTCACCTTCTGGATCTAATACTTTTCTTTCTCCTCCCGATGGAACAATCCTTTGATTTTTATCGATTGATTGAGTAAGAGTTCTTAACCTTGATGATTGAGGAATAAAACTGACAGCTAGTTTTGAGAAATATCTTCCAAGTTTGCTTGCTTCTCCTGGTTGTGTAGGAACTCTACCAATTCCACCACCACCCCACGAAAGAATTGCATCTACAAAATCAGCAATACCTTCGTAGTAAGTGGCTCTTAATCTTCCATTGATGACTAAACCTGCAACAGTCACAGGAAGAGACCCAGCAATAGCTTCTCTTTGTTGTGTTGTTAAAGAAGGATAGACTTCATGGAAGTCAGCAAACATTTGTATTAATCCTGAGACGGGTTCATAAGCTCTATAAGACCAACCTTCACTCCAGACATCAAATCCATTCTCATCTACTCCTAATTTTCTATAAATAGTCAAAGGATAATTTCCCGCTGCTCTCCATTTTTTATAAGCATCTGGATTACTTGGCCCTGCTCCTGTGATTTTAATATTGTCATTGAGCCAAAGAGCTGACATTGCTGTCGTAACAGTTGCTCCTACTGCTATTTCTGCTTTCCAATGTTTGGATAGATGACTGCTTTCATCGAAGAAATCTCTATAGCCTGTATCTGTTATTAAATGCGCTGGTGTTAAACGAATTATCTGTTTCATCATATCTCCAGGGCTTCTGTTAAAGGATTGGATCAGAGTTGCAATCCACCCTGCCCTCATTCTCTGTAGTTTTCCCCAGGCCATAGGGATAAGAGAAGGTGTAACTGTTGGAAAACCTCTAAACGAAGGAGTTCCTTCACCTGCCATTGGTAGTGAATTCTTACCTGTAAAGGTAGAAAGATAAGCTTTCAAACCTTCTGTTCCACCAGTTCTTTCTTTCCCGAATTTATCTATTGTTCCTTCTACATATCTAATCGCATAGTCATTAATAGCTTCATCTCCTTCTATTCCCATCTCTCTTGCTAGATCTTGTCCAAAGTCAATATTCCTTTCTGGCATTGTTGCTCTTACATCATCTGTAAAGGTCAACATCCGACCCAGCTTTAAGGCAGAAGGACTTGTATTTATTGCATCTGTAATTGTCATTCCTCTTACAACAGCATCATGTGTGAAATGATCGACTTTTGCTTTAGCCCATTCTTCTGCGTAATACCAAGCTTCTTTACCACTTAGTCCTTCTCGACCTGCTTGCTGTAAACCTTCCTCTAAACCTTCTACATATAAGAAGCTGTTTCCAGCGAGTGCTTTTTGGAAGGTTTCGATTGCTCCCTGTGTTCTTATATCAAAGGTTGCGAATTTATGGATTGCATTAGCAATGAATAGAAGATTTGGATTGTTTGAAATCTCTTTCGCTAAAGGCATTTCATTTAAGTTATAAGCAGGACTTGATTCATCTAATTCCATTGCCTTTGTTATTCCTTGAGATTCCATCAAACTCCTATGTGTATTGAGATCCCATGCAGAAGAACGACGGTATGGATCGTAGAGAGTATGCCCTGCTAAGAAAGCTTGCTTCGCTATTCGCAATGCAGTATGAGCTTGCATCCACATTTGGATATACCATTGTTGAGCTAAATCCATTGCTTGTCCGCCTGCTTTGAGATCAAGCCAAGGAATTAAACCTTTACGTGTAAGTGTTTTACCAAAGACCATTGCAACTGGTTCAGTCAGTAAACGTGTAAATGGAATTCCAGTTTGAACAGCCCATGTCAATGGAGCTGAAAGAAGATGATTGATTCTGTATGTCGCTAGTGTTCTACCTATTACTTCATCTAATGGCATCTCTCTTACTACTTCAGTCTTGTCTCTAACATCAAAAACTTTTTCACCTGTTAATGGGCCTTTCATCGCTTTTTCAAGTGCGCCTATTCCAGAGCCAGGATCTACTATCTCTTTAGAAATGTTATTCGCAAATTGATATAGATCTTGTTTCGCTGCTGGTGTCCAATTTCCTGTCTTAGTTGCTTCTACTACACGAGGAGGGAAAATGCTATCAACATTGTCTTTAATACCATCTCTTGCATCTATCAATTGAGGAGGATTGACGTTGAATCTTGCTCCAGCTTGAGGACTACCTGTTGGGCCTTCTACTAAATTAACTCCTTGAAGATTTCCTAAATTTGGTTGAGTTGCTTTCAGGTTTTGAGCACTACCTCTTGTAATGATCTGATAATTTCTAAATTGTTCGAGTGCAATAGCGACAGCATGTTGTAATTCAGAAGCAAGTTTTCCATAGTCAGCAGATGCAGCACCTTCTCCTTTCATTGCATTTAATAGTGCCATTCCTTTAGCACCAGCTTCTCTACTTGCTACATGAAGAGAGATTCTTAACTTTAAAATATTCTCTACGTTTCTAACATTATCAGCCATTGTTGCTATTAATCTTGTATTTAGTAAATTTATCTCTTGAGCATTAATACCAAATCTTCTTGCATCTTCGAGAATAATTTCAACCATATTATCCATATCTAATGCAACCATTCCTGTTGCTTTTATTCGATCAATAAATCTACTTGCTGCATCCCATAGTAATTTCATTTCATCATTAGTTGCTTCTGCACTATAGATGCGACCTTCAGGGAAGTTCTTGCTAGGAGGACTTTCTATATTGACAATATCGTTAGCTAGATCTTTGAAGTCAATTTCTCCTCTTTGATATTTTTCTAAGTTATCAATAAAGGATTCTGATACACCACTAACTTCTGCTTCATTAGTTCTATAACTTGTATCAGAAACTTCTGGTAGGTCAGTTGCATCTTCTAATGGGATACCTGCTTCTCTAGCTTTATTTTCAGTAGTGTTTTCATAGTCTTCAACTTTAGGAATTGTATCGTCGTCTGGAATTTCATAAGGATCATCTGATCTTATATCCATATCTGGAACTTCACCTTCAGTCAAGTCAAGATCCACTCCAGAAGTATTGTCAGGACTAGCTTTTCTTGATCCTGTAGTGTCTTCAAGTTTTTGAAGAAGCTCTTCGTGAAGTTGATCTCCTAGTTCTTTTATTTCATTAAGGTCATACCCTTGTTCCTGTAAGTATTTTCTCATTTGTGGAGCACTCTTTGGATAGGGAGACTTCCTCTTGCCTCTTAAAATCCATGCCAATCTTTCAAGATCTGATCTCCAAGTTATATTTGCCATACCCATTCTCAAGCCTATCGATTTCCACTGACTAGGCATCTCAAAGTTAGCTCCCAAACCTTTCCCTCCAGCTCTTTGAAGAGGTTCACCAATATCTAGTAAATCGTTCTCTCCTATATTTATCTTTCTATAGCCCTCATCTCTCGTTCTCCATAATCCACCTGGTTGCATCAGGCTTCTTTCTGCACTATCTGATATCCAACCGTGCAACTCATTAATAGCTTCAACAGCTCCGAGTGCATCAGCCGCTTCTTTCGGATCACGAGGTAATGTTTCTGGTAATTTATCCATCTCTGTTCTTAATATTCCAGCTCTAGCCCTTTCTCCTGCTACTTCTGGTTGCACAACATCAGCTAATTTACCGCTATAAGCTTCTTCAAAGATAGAACGAATAGATTGGAATCCTTTTCCTTTTGGATCAGTTACATAGTTATATGTTTTTTCTACTAAATCGAGAATAGGATCAAAGAGTGAAATTAATTTCTCAACTATTTTAATTAAAGTCTTATTATCTCCATAACCAGGGCCAGGTAATAAAGCAACGATAGGATCTTTCCCAAATAATTTTGCAGCTCCATATCTTTCAAATGCAAATGTCATTGCTTCCATATAAGAAAGAGGAGCTTCACCCATTCCTAATTCGTCTTTTGTCCTTATATTTGCTATTGCAAGCTTGAATCTTGCCCAAGTTGAATCTAATACTCTGATTTTCTTTTTATCTAATGCAACAAGTTGAACTCTATGGAAAGGTTCATGGAATGCAGTACGAATAAGATCAGACTCGTTACCTGATATCAATCCATAAATATCTATTACGTCGTCAACAAAATCATATTGACCTTGAATATCAACTATTGCAGAAGGATCTCCATAATCACCAGACTGTCTTCCTTTTTGATAAGTCTCAAACCATCTCGTCTTAATATCTTTACCTGCAATCTTCTCCATAATTTCACTAAGCAATGCCCATCTTGATTCGATGAAACTTGCTTTCTGATCGTCAGGGATACCTTCAAATACTCGGTTCGGATTACGTGCAGACCTATCTAGTCTTCCAAATTTAGTTTCTAGGAATCTCTGTGTGAATACTCTTTTCTGTTCAGGAGTAAAAGGCTTTTTAGTTTTTGGATCTACTAAAACATCAACAGCTTTAGTTGCTCGTTCGATCTGTTCTCTTGTGTATTGGCGACCAGGTGTCGGTTGATCTGGATTAGCTCTATCTATATCAGCTCTCTTTCTATCATAAACCTGTCTTTCTTTTGGATCTGTTGGTTCTGGGCCAAGATCATCAGTTGTTTTAACTTTTTGTTTTTCTAATAAACTTTCACGTTGAGCTTGTAATTGATCTAATTCTTTTGTGATCTTTGTACGACTTTTTCTATCTGCTTGATAGTCGAGGGCGGCCTTAGTTTTTTTCTTCTTTCCATCTACTAATTCAAAGAATGTTCCTTTCTCTGGCTTGACAGGTTCTTGTCCTAATTGTTTTAGTTGTGCTTCAAGCTGATTAATACGACTATCTACAGATCTAAGTTCAAACCCTATTCGTGCATCAGGTAATTGATCAATTCTATTTTGAGGAATACCTTTCCCTTCTCCTGTCATCGCACGAACGATGGGGTTTTCTCCAACTTTTCTAATTAATTTCTCAATTTTCTTTTTAACGGCTACATATTTAGGACTACCTTCTCCAGCTTGCTGAGTTGCATCAAGTAATTGCTGTGTATAACCACGAGCTTTAGTTGTATCAACTGCTAAATTTGCAACGTCTTTTGGCTTTGGTGTGTAATCAACTCCTCTAAAAGCTTTGATTGAACTTCCGATAATCTGATCTAGTAGCAGTCCTTCGAAAACATTCTTCAAAGCACCTTCTGTTGCTGTGTCATCAGGATTACTTTCAAGTTGATTGACTAAAGGAATGTGTTTAATGTTTTCAAACCATGTATTGCTGTTAGCAGCTAAGTCATATAGCCGACCATCCCACTGATTAAAACCAAAGAAATCAACTGCCATTCCTTTTGGATTGGCTATGGCATTAAAAGCACCACCTGCTAAAGGGCCAACAATTCTCTTGCCAAGAAATCCACCACCAACTTTTGCAGCAGCACCAGATTGTATTGCTTTTTCAGTTGCTAAAAGCTTTGAACCTATAGCTGTTTGACTAAATCCAGTAGCTCCAAGAACTTTTCCTAGTCCCCAGAACATTACAGCGAATTGAGTAATACCAGTTCCAAGCTGTTCTAAACCTCTTCCTACTTCTGGCATTCCCTCGCTGCTTGCATTGACTGGTTTCCAACCACCTAGTCCAAGAATTCCTTTATCTTGTTCTTGTGGAGTAGTACCAGCACCAGGAGCTATACCTGTCTTGTCTGCAATATCTCGTATTCGATCACTAGTTTCTTGCAGCATCTCCACGCCTGCATTGAAAGGCATCCGAGCTGCTGATTTCAAAGCACCTTCTATGACATTATCGTCGTCATCTGCTGTTAGTGTCTCTGCCCAGTCACTTTGAAGTTCACTTAGTTTTGAAAAATCTGTTAATGACTCACCCAAACTCTGCTGAGGAATTTCTATTTCAGGTTTTTTCTCCTCTTCCTTCTGGTACTCGTATTTAGAGATACCAGTTTTTTCATCAGTAACGAGCGTTAGTCCCATAATTCAGTTGCCTATTGGTTGATAGTAGTTGGGATCAGGGCAGAAGGTAATCCTTAATCTTGTTAGAGGCTTCTTCTTTTGTAATTGTGCCATCTCCATTCAGATCTAACCCCTTATTCTGGGTATATGCCGTCGATCCTTTTTCAAATAAGACGAAATCATTTGGTTTTCCAGCGGCAACTGGATAAAGAATGGACATGTAAACATCTCTAAAGTCATCACCTGGTTTTGTCCAACGCTTTAGATGTTTACGAACTAGATCGAGTTGTTCGACTCGTGTCATTTTTGCTGCTTGCTCAGTCGTTACACCCCATTCTTTAAGTGTTTCTGGCATGAATTGAATTAATCCGACAGCACCTGAACCAGCTAAGTTCTTTTGTGCTGGATCAAATGTTCCTCCTGTTTCAAATCCCATTACTGCCCAAAGATAAGCAATAGGAATTTCTAGTTCTTTCGCTAGAGCATCAACTCCATTCATGAATTCCTTATCGTCAGTGACATGCTTAGGTAAAGAATAAGTTCCTTTTTCTATTCCGTTCGGATATAACTCTGTATTTTCACCTGGATCTATTCCAAGTTTAGTACCTGCAAGCATTCCAGGTTGCAATCCTCCTGCTATAAGAACTCCTTCATCTTGATTTTGAAGACTTACGTTATTGTTTTTTTTTGTAGGTCTATAAAGAATTCCACGATAACCACCTTGCTTTCCTTTTGTAGAAAGAGTTTGAACTAATTTATTTCTTACTTCAGCAGGCATTTCTTGTCCTGTATGAATTCTGAATTGAGCATCAAAGAAATCTATTGGATCAATGTTTGCACGTTTGAGGAGTTTATTAAGATCTCCTGCATATGGAACGAACTTCTCTCCATTTAATAAAGCATTGATCTGTTCAATTAAAACAGGCTTTTCATAGAGAGCTTTTGATCGAATCTCGTCTGCAAGCAGAAGATTTTCTGATGTATTTCCTCTCTTGCCACCAGACATAGATGCCAATACTTCTGAGGGATTTGCCTTAAAGAGAGAACTCTTATCAGCTGTTGTTGTTCTATCTTCTCCTGACCCTCTTGGATCATTACCTGTCATCCGTTCATAGATGATTTCTTTTACTCTTTGGTTGTACCAATTTCGTACAAACTCTGGATGAGTCGCAAGTAATTCATGGGTTAATCTTTCTCCTATACCTAGTTGTCCTCTTAAACCACTGAATCTTTGTCTAGCTTCTTGACTTGCTTGAGCATGTGCTGCTGATACAACAGCTTTAGTAGGAGGAGTATCAAGTTTTAAAGATTGAATAGGTTGATCTTCACTTGAAGTTTCTGTTGTAGTTGTAGTTTCTGTTGTAGGTGGAGGAGTGGTTGGAGGAGTTGTAGTTGTAGTTGTAGGTGGAGGAGTGGTAGTTGTAGGTGGAGGAGTGGTTGGAGTTTCACCCTGGTTGACTGCATTTACAAATACACCTGGATTTTGATTTAATGCTTTAACTCGTTTGTTAAATACATCTTGCGCATTAGAATATAATTCTTGTATTTCTCTTATCTTTTCTGTATAAGATTTATTTGGATCTTTCATTATTGCAGCAGCTTGAGTTCTAAGTGGACGTAATAATTGATTTGCTAAATTAATCTCTGCTAGTGAAAATCTCTTATCGTTTCTAGCATCATCACCTGTAGGTATAAGCTTTCCTCTCTCTCCTTGGGATTTATATTGATTATAAAGATTCTTCTCAGCTTCACTGACTATTTCAATAAGTTGTTTATCTTCTGCTTTTACATCAGGTAAGACTTGCTCTGTTAATGTTTTTACTTGGTCTTTGTCAAGCAGTTTCTTTCTTTCATAGAATTTAATTAAAGCATAAACTGTTCTTGAATCTGTTCCTCTATCTATTTGAGATTGAATAATATTAAAGTTTTCATTTCTTACCTGTCTAGCCTTTCCATTATTCAGATTAGTTTCAAAATTACTAAGAACTTCTAATCTCGCTTTTCTTTCAGCACCTGTATAAGTTCTCATTATATAATCTCTTTCCCTTGCTATATAGTCATACGCCATTTCTAAATCAATTGAACTCGTTATCTGTTTAGGTTGTTTAGTTTGTGGATCTATCTCTGTTGGATGGTCATAAGTAAATGATTGAACACCTGGTTTGTTTAGATCACTATCTTCAAAACCACCAAGGGCAGTCATGTTTCTAGTGTTCTGATCTGATCTTGCTATGTCACTGCCGATTTTGTCTCTTGATGTTTTAGCTGCATTGAGAGCTTCATATACTTTTGTCTCTAATTCAAATGCAGCACCACTTCCTTCTGGTAAAGAGTCAGTCAGTAATGGAGCAATTCCCTCTTTATTTTTCTGTCCAACTCTTGCTTGGCTTAACTCTAATTGTACTTTTCTTAAAAGTTCTTGAGTCTTTGCCGGATCTCCACCGCCTGCAAGAACAATAGATTCGGCAAGATTAGGAATAAAATTTGTCTTTTGTTTCGTCCATTCTTTTTGAGACATCCCGCTATTGCGAGCTGTCTCCCACGCATTAGTAATTAAACTTCCATCCACATTATCTTTTTTTCTTGTTAATAAGGTTGTTGTTGTTGTATTGATTCCTGTTCTAAACGCATTAGCACTATCACTGTCTACTTTCTCTGCATGTCGTGCTGACATCCATGCTTTTGCATTTGTAGTTTGAGCTAGTATTTGTGGACGTAATTCTCTAAGAATATGAGGATCTTCTATTTGACTAAGATATTCATTAATCTTTGCATCTAATAAACTAGGTTCACCATTAACTCCATGTGGATTGACAATTAATTGTTCACCACTTTCTGTTGTTAACGACTGGACATAAGGCAATAGCCCTGATACTAGGGTCTGTCCACGTTGTTTTAATTTTGTATAGTGTAGATAATCTTCAGTACGAGGATCTATATTCCTTAGTAGATTATATTGCTTTTGTGCTTTTTCTTTTTGTGCAATAGACGAGACTCCATCATTGATAATTCTTTCATTATCTTTTCTTAGTTCATCTAAAGGAGCAAGTAGATTTCCACCACTAGCTTCTAGTTTTGCAGCAATCCCTTCAGCTTCAACAATAGCTTCCTTATTTGCTATCGCTTCAGATTCAGTCCAACCTTTAAATGCTCCTTTAATATTTGTATTTAAGTTACCTAATGCTTTAGCTAAATTTTCTAAATCAGGAGAAGGCTTAGGTAAGGCAGGTGGGGTAAATATATAAGTAGCTTGTGGAGCATTAGGAACAGCTGTCCTTTGATAAGTATCAAGAGGTTGAGCAGCTGGAGTTAAACCAGGTGCATCAATTCTGCCAGTGGCAATGGCTCCTGAACTTGAACCGCTGCCAGCTACAGGAGCACCCCTAGAAGTTGAGCTTCTAGTAATGCCAAGGTTTGAACCTCCAGAGAGGCGTTTAGTAGATGATGCCATTAAGGTTTAGCTCGGTAGTAACCCCAGAAATTCTTCTTAGCGTTTGCACCACCAGCAGCAAGAGATTTATTAGTCGTGTAACCACTAGAGGTAATAGAGCTATGTGCTCCAAAGCCAGCTTGTGCCCCACTTGCCGCTGCTGATAGCCAGCCAACAATTCCTGGCCCTCTAGCTCTAGGTGCTTTCAATGGTTTGACTGGATCTAAGATTGTTCGTTCTAAGTATGGCTGCTGACTAGCAATACGTCCTCCTCTCTCTATTTGTGAGGCCTTCCGTTGAGAGATATTTTGTGCGCTAGCGAATGCCAAGTTCTGTGAAGTTGCAAAATCAAAGTACGATCGTTGTCGATCATAGTCCGCAAGTAAATTATGAATAGTATTTCCTACTCGACCTGCTGCAAGAACACCTCCCTTTAGTCCTAATGATTCACGAAATGCTTTCCTTTTATCAGCAGCGGCTTGTGCTTGCTTCTGTAATAACTGTTGATTTAATGCGGCAATATCATTTTCATGTGCACTATTTGCAAAATATCTAGTCTGCATCATTAAGTCATCTTGCAATATTTTTCTTTGGTTCTCATTTGTTCTTTGTGCCTCAGCCTGTAATCTATTGAATTGATAGGTTTGTTGAGCTTGTGCATTTGCATGATCTATCTGTGCATTCTGTGCAGCAACAGCCTGATACTGTTGAGCAATCTGGAGTCCACCAGAGATAACTCCAATTACAACTGCGGTTACACTGCACATGTTTAGATCCTTACGAACTCATAGAAGAGACGGCCCTCTGGCCCCCATTGTGGATGCTTTCGGATAAAAGTGAAACCCATCCACTGAATCCAACGGATGTGAACTTTGTTCCTTGCATCAACTTCATTGAACAAAACAGAATACTGTTTGTGCAATTTAGCTAATTGTATTTTTGATTCTCGCAGAAAGTAGCCCTTATCGCATGGATCTTCGAACATTGATTGATGACCTAATAACCAGATACGACCTGAACCCAACTCATTAGGAACTACTCCCCACATTGCTATTGGTTTTCCATGCCTGCTAACTAAAGTCATGCAAGGCCTTGACATGAAATAACAAAACAACAAACCTTCTCTGGGTGTAGCCCCAGATTGAGCTTGCACTTCTGCTGTGTCAGCTGCCCTCAATCCATCTGCGACGATGCTTACGTCACTAAGGATTGTTGGTCTTACATGCGTGACGTTCTGCTGTGTAACCATCCTTCCCATTCTGCGGACTGAAAGCGACAAGGTAAAGGGCTGTTACTGAATAGTTCTACTTTAGTATCTGTATTGCTAGCCATCACAGGAACACGGAAATTTCCTGTATCTATACCTGGATTGCCAATCAAAGGTGGGCTTTGTCC
>VTLG01008393.1_pt1 | contig 12469 bp, 8 predicted proteins | sample 4694571 | NCBI WGS metagenome assembly VTLG01 (sample SAMN12604809, study PRJNA352737) | marine metagenome | biome: ENVO:00000447; feature: ENVO:00000209|ENVO:00000569|ENVO:01000036; material: ENVO:00002151; isolation source: viral sequences binned using virsorter ... | reverse complement strand
CCAACAGGTCCTCAAGGAGTACCTGGTCCACCAGGTCCAGCAGGTTCTGATTCAACACTTCCAACTGGTACAATAGTCGCATTTGGAGGTAATACAGCTCCCTCTGGTTGGCAAATATGTAACGGTGGAACAGCATCTACAGGTGCATTACAAACCGTTCTTGGTCAATCAAATGTGCCTGATTTGAGAGATAGATTTTTAATTGGTGCAGGAAATAGTTATTCACGACATAATACGGGTGGTTCTAAAGATTCAACTCTCGTAAGTCATAGTCATACAATTAATAATCATACTCACAGTGTAAATCTGACAACAAGTAATAGAAGTCTAACTGGTGATATTACAAAAATATCAGAGTGCTATAATGTGGCTGGTGGTGCACAAGGTGTATTTTCAAAGAAAAATACTGGAAACTCACCTGTAACAGGAAGTGCTTCCAATAGTCCTACTGCTGGTGTTGATTTTAATGCTTCTCATGATCATACAGTTTCAGGAAATACAGGTAATCCTAGCAATACAGGAACTAATAATCAAGGTTCTTCTGCTAATAACGCTAATTTACCACCTTACTATGCTATGATTTTCATTATCAAAACATAATTAAAGAATGTACTTGACTCTTTTTATACATATGCTATAATAAGAAAAAAAATTATTCTCATATGGAAGATTTTGTATACGAAGTTATTGTAGACATCTGTGCTAGAACTTTCAAACTTAGAAGTAGTGATGGAAATAATAAGATAATTGCGTGTGAGGATTCTGCAGAGTTTATGAGAGTTTTAGAAGTATGTGACCAAATGCTTGAACCACACATGATTAAATATGCAGAATTAGCATTAACCACAGATAAATAAATGAAATACAAGATAACCACCAACTTCTGTTGGTTTCGTGGCGGTAGTATGATCGTTAAGATGTATTTCATAAATGGTATGCCATTTACATTTGATGAATTGCCAGAGGGACATTTAAGAGATCAAGACCTAATTAAAGAAGCAGATAAGCATCGTACATTTAATGATGACGAGATGTATCAATATTATGGATACCTTGTAGAAGAAGAATTACACCCGTGTTTATTCCCAGTTGATTTAGAGAATCCAGAAGAATTGCCAGATGATATCTCAATTCATATAGACACGGAGGAGTAACCAGCTAAATAAACCTAGTATGTAAGGTCTATTAGATCACATTTTATAGTAGTTAAAAAAGATGCCTCTTAATAAGTTAGAGAATTTTATAAAGAATACTGAGGGTCGTATCCTTTATGTAAATCCGAATGATCTTGATTCGACTGATGCTATTGATAATCAAGGTAATTCATTAACAAAACCCTTCAAAACTATTCAAAGGGCACTAATAGAGTCTGCTAGATTTTCTTACGTGGCAGGAAATGATAATGATTTAGTAGAAAGAACAACAATATTACTTTTTCCAGGCAATCATTTAGTTGATAATAGACCTGGTTTTGCCATCAGAAGTGACGCTGGTGTTGCAAAAGCAGTAAGTCCAAGTGGATCAATATCAGGTGCATTAAATACATTCACTTTAACTTTAAATTCTAATTTTGATTTAACACAAGAAGATAATATACTTTACAAATTTAATAGTGTCAATGGTGGTGTTGTTGTACCAAGAGGTACCTCTATCGTTGGATTAGATTTAAGAAAAACAAAGATAAGACCTTTATATGTTCCTAATCCTACTGATGAAAATGCACTCAACAGTGCTATATTCAGAATTACTGGTGCTTGCTACTTTTGGCAATTTACTTTCTTTGATGGAGACGATACTGGATTAGTCTACACAGATCCAACTGATTTTAGCACTAATAATCAATCTAAACCAACATTCTCACACCATAAATTAACTTGTTTTGAATATGCTGATGGTGTCACTAAATTAGAACAATTTAGTGATTTAACAGATTTAGATATTTACTATAGTAAACTATCAAATGCTTACAATGAAGCTGCAGCAAGAAGATCTATAACACAAAAATATCCATCATCCCCTAAAGGATTCTCTCCACAAAGACCTGAATTTGAAATTGTTGGTGCGTTTGCGACAGATCCATTAAATATTACCAGTATTGAATCTGGTGATGGAGCAACACCAGGTCAAGTAGTTACAGTAACCACTTTCGTTGATCATAATCTTACTGGTGGTACTCCTATCAAAATCCGTGGAATAAACGTAGCAGATTATAATATTTCAACTAAAGTATCAAACGTTATAAATTCAAAGAAATTTCAATATTCACTACCATTTGTTAGACCAAATTTACCAGCGGGTTCTGCTGGAGGATTAAGTAGTGCTAATGGTCAAGTATTAGTTGAAACTGATACAGTATCAGGAGCATCACCATATATCTTTAATACTTCTCTTCGTTCTGTATTCGGGATGCAGGGAATGCATGCTGATGGTAAAAAAGCCACTGGATTTAGATCAATGGTGGTTGCACAATTTACCGCTGTATCATTACAAAAAGATGACAGAGCATTTGTAAAATATGATAGTACAAACCGTAGATATAGTGGAATTGTATTCTCAAAGCAGACAGGAACTCTTCTATCATCTGAATCATCATCAACAAATCCAAATACAGTATATCATTTAGATCAAGAAGCGAATTATCGTAAAGGATGGAGAACAAGTCATATTAAGGTATCAAATGACTCTGTTGTGCAGATTGTTTCTGTGTTTGCAATTGGATTTCATAGTCACTTTAATATGATAGATGGTGCTGACGCATCAATAACAAACTCTAACTCTAACTTTGGTACATTCTCTCTCGCTGCTGAAGGATTTAAAAAAGAGGCATTTTCTAAAGATGATAAAGGTTTCATAACTTCAGTCATTACACCACGTTCAGTAGTCACAGCTGACCAAGAGATAGAATATTTACAACTTATAAAAGACAGTGCTTCAAGCACAACAAAACTATATCTTTTTGGACAAGAATCTCAAACAGTTCCACCATCTCACATCGCACAGGGTTTTAGAATAGGTGCAAAAGTTAACGAAAAGATATTTGTTGACAAGGCTGGTGTGAGTTATGAAGCAACTATAGTGATGTCAAACGGTGCTAATGTTGGCACAACAGATACATCACAAAAAGAGTACGAAGCAACACACTCCGCTGCTAGTGCTACAAAGAAAAATGTATTTACTATCGGTACACATGCTTTACAAAATGGAGAATCAATAAGAATAATCGCTAATAATGGTGATTTACCCGAAAATATTGATCCACATACAGTATACTTTGCGATTACTAATACTGGAGATTCTGATTTATCAGCTTCAGAGATACGTATTGCATCATCAAAAACTAATGCAGACTTAGCAGACCCAATCTTTCTTAATACAGTAGCTAATCCAACTGACAAATTTCAAATTATAAGTCGTGTTTCTGATAAGAAAGCAGGTGATCTAGGTCATCCAATTCAGTATGATACTACAAGAAATAGATGGTTTGTTCATACTTTAGCTTCAGGAAACACTCTTCATGCAAAGATAAATGATGGAACAATAGGGACTGATGATATATCGTATTTTGTTAGAAAAAATGATGATAGAAGTTTAGATGAAAAAATTTATAAGTTAAGATATGTTGTACCTAAAGAATTAACCAATGGAAGAGATCCTACAGATGGATTTGTATTGCAAGATTCTAACTTTACTACAGTATTAAACAACTCTGATTTTACAAAAACTTCTATCACTGCTGGTGATTATGGTTTTGATCGTAATACTAGATTCATTTCTCAGGCTAGTTTTGATAGCACACTCAATCTTGTATCAATACGATCAGATAAACCACATAATTTAAATGTTGGAGATCAAATTGTTGTCAAGAATGTTCTAAGTTCTACAAACTCAACTGGATTAGATGATAAAGGTTATAATGGTACTTTCACTGTTGATAGTGTTCTTAATGATAAAGAATTTAAATATTCAAACACAGACGTAGATAATTTAACTCATACAGTAGGAACATTTACAAACAATACACAAACTCGTACAACTTTACTTCCAAGATTTAGTCGAAATGATAATAAAGACAATTTCTTTGTTTACAGAACTGAAGTTGTAACTCCTTACATTGATGGAGTACAGGATGGTATCTACCACTTATTTGTATTGAATAGTGATAATGCCATGAATGAATCTTCTGGGCAATTCTCTGACAGTAAGTATAATCAAAATATTGTTAATTTATATCCTGAATATGATCGTGATAATATTGATGCAAACCCACCTGAAGCAACCTCTTTTGCAAAAAGATTCCCTCTAGGTGACGTTGTTACAAATGATTTAAAGAAAAGTATTACCAGAGAAACTGTTAATAAGTTTTTAAAATCTTTTGATGCAACTAAAACTATTACAACTGTCACGAATAATAACACAAATGCAGTTATTAACCTTGATGAAGAGCATGGACTACAACAACTTAAGTTTCAAGCTACTTTAAACGGTGGTTCTGGACATACAAACGGAACTTATTATAACGTAAAAATATTCAACACCAATGCTGCACCAGCTTCAGCGGTTTGGAATGGAGCAACTGCCGATGTTACTGTATCTGGTGGTTCGGTAACTGCTGCCACGATTAAAGAGGGTGGTTCAGATTACAGTGCTGGAACATATTTCTTTGACAGTTCTTCTGTTGCGACTGGAGGTATTGCTGGTTCTCCAAGTGCAAATATAGTTGTTGCTGCTGCAGGTATATCGACTGCAACTGGAAATTACATTCAGGTAACTGGTATATCAACTGGAACAGATTCATATCATCGTATATCTGCTGTTAATTCAACAAAACAAATAACAGTTTCCAAATCTCCTGCTGATACCATATTAAATGGTCAACAAATTATTGATCTAGGTCCTTGGACTGCTGTTGGTAGTGCTTCATTCTCCTCAACAGTCACAACTTTTAATACAACAGCAGCACATGGTTTAGTTGTTGGAAATAAATTTAGAGTATTGAATGCGAGTGATGTTAATCTTGGTGATTTTATTGTGCAGAGTGTTACTGATGTTGATACATTTACAGCAGTTACAACTACCGCACTTTCAAGTCCAAAATATATTCTAAAACATGGTTTATCTGATAACGAAGCATTATCAAGTAAAGCTGGAGAAAACTTAGGAGTAAGAGGATTATCTTTATTTGATCATGAAACTCTTAAATTAAATGAAGTTATTTCTCCATCAGACTCAGCATTCAAAGTCACATTACCAGACGGGACTGTAAATGGAACTTCAATAACAAATCGTTTTCCACTTGGATCTTACATAGAAATCGAGGGAGAAATTATGAGAGTTTCTTCCAGTATTCTAAGTGGTGGTGGTGATGAATTAGCAGTTATTCGTGGTGCATTAGGAACAATTAGTTCTTCTCACGCAGCAAATTCTAAAATTAAGAAGATAAAACCAATACCTATTGAATTGCGTAGACCATCAATATTGAGAGCATCAGGTCATACATTTGAATATGTTGGTTATGGTCCAGGTAACTACTCAACAGCATTACCACAACTTCAAAACAGATCATTATCGGAAAGGGAAGAATTCTTAACACAATCTCAGGAAACATCTTGCGGTAATGTTGTTTACACAGGTATGAATGATAAAGGTGATTTCTATATTGGAAACACCAAAATTGCATCTGCTAGTGGACAACAAACTACATTTGATATTCCTATTCCTACAATTACAGGTGAAGATCCAAATAGATTAAGTATTCTAGCTGATGAAGTTGTTATAAAAGAGAGATTACTTGTAGAAGGTGGAACATCAAAACAAATATTATCTCAATTTGATGGTCCTGTTACATTTAACGAAAATGTAAGATTAGCAAATCCAAATAAGAGATTAGATGTTACAGGTGAAATAAAAGTTGCATCTACAGGTAATATAAGGGTACATAATGAAACTAACGCAACAAGCACTACAACAGGATCATTTGTAACTTTAGGTGGTGTTGGTATTGGTAAGAGTATGCATATCGGTGGTGATATAGTTGGATTAAATACACCCGATATAGTAGGATTTGGATCGATTACTGCTGCTACATTCTTCGGTGATGGTTCTGGATTAACAAATACAGGAGCTAATTTAACATCAGCCACATCTGGTACTGAAAGAGTTGTCTTAACAAACATCACAAGTGGTACAATGACCGCTGCGAAGACAGATCCACAACTTACATTTAACTTTGCCACAAACGCATTATCAGCAGATACATTCATAGGTTCTTTAACAGGTAATGTGGTTGGTAACGTATCTGGTTCGTCTGGAAGTTGTACTGGTAATTCTGCAACTGCTACTCTTGCTGCTGGTTTAAGTTTCGGTTCTACTAATCAAATTGTATTTAAGAACAGTTCTAATACTGCTACTACTTCAGGTAATCTCGTATTTGATGGTGCAAATATAACTGTTGCAGGTGATATCGTTGGTAAAAAATTCCTTAAACTTGATGGAACAGCATCTAATTCAGGTGATATTCATACTGCTGGTGGTAATGATGGAATCGCAGTTTTTCAAAATACTTCTAACAATGGTAAGATTAGAATCGCTGGCAAAGGCAGTGGTGGTGGTGACGTAACCATTGCTTCATTTGATGTTGACGGTGCTGGAACACCCGTATTGAGATGTGATGGTGATATCATTGCTTTCAATTCATCTGATTTGAGTCTCAAAGAAAATCTTTCTGTGATAACAAATGCAGTACAAAAGGTAGGTCTTATCACTGGTTACACTTATGATTGGAAACAAGATGTATTTGACAACAACATTAGAACTGGTATTTCAACTGATCCTACAAAAAATACTGATGAAGATGTATACATGGATGATGTGTATGAAGATGGTCATAGTGATGACACTGGAGTCATCGCTCAAGATATTGAAAAAATGAATTTACCTGGTGTTGTTGTAACTAGACCTGATGGCATCAAAGCCGTTCGCTATGAAAGATTGATTCCAGTTTTGATTGAAGCAATCAAAGAATTATCAACTAGAGTTGCTGCTCTAGAGTCTTCATAAATAACTAAAAAATACTGATGGCAAATATCAAGAAGAATTTTAATTTTCGTAACGGGGTACAGGTTGATGATGACAATCTGTTAGTTACTTCTACGGGTCTGGTAGGTATTGGAACCACTGTGCCTACAGAAGCTCTTGATGTTCGTGGAAATGTAAAAATAATCGGTGATGCAACAATTACAGGTGCTACTATTGGTGTTGTAACTCTCACTGAGCTTGCTCCGACTCAAATTATAGGTGCTGGTGTTAGTATAAAGAGTGGAATAATAACTGCACAGGGAACAGGAATAGTCACATTCTACGGTGATGGGAGATTTTTACAAGGTTTACCAACATCACAGTGGGAAGATACGAATGCTGGATTTGGTGTAAGTAGCATTTATAATACAGGTGGTACAGTTGGAATAGCTACCACTAATCCTCAATTCACTCTCCAAATAGGTGAAAATCCTAATCAAATTGGAGGTGTTAGTGGTGATGGTGTAGGTATTAGTTCAGTTGGTAATATAAAGGCATCTGGTATAGTAACTGCAAGCATTTTTTCTGGTAATGTCGATGGTAATGTTACTGGTAATGTTACTGGTAATGTTGCTGGTGATTTACAAGGAAATATTGTCGGACCATCTGTATTTTCTGGTAATATTGATTTAAATGCTGATATAGATGTTGATGGACATACAAACTTAGATAATTTAAGTGTTGCTGGTGTTTCAACTTTTGCTGGTAAAGTAACTACTCAAGAAGATGTAGACATAGAAATGTCAAGCACCTTTGCATATTATGACATATCTTCTAATACATTTGAGATGGGTCTTAAGAATGGTTTTTCTGGTAGGGGTGTTGTTGTAGGTTTTGGATCTGAAAATCAGTCCAGTAGTCTTTCATTATTTTACAGTGGACATGATAGTTACATAAGAAATACAGGAACATACCAACCTGAGTCTGAATTAAGACTGATATCTGGTGGTTCTGCTGTCAGAATAGGAAAGGGAACAACAGCAGGAGCAGTAGTTAGTATTGCAAATACAGATCTTTCCATTGTTAATTCTACATCTGCAATGTTTGATATTGGTGCAGATTTATTATACAATAATGTTTTAAAATTAAGCACTGCATCTTCAGGAATTAACGTTGTTGGAACTACAACAACAGGTCAATTAGCAGTTACAGGTATTTCAACATTCACAGGAAATATTGATGCAAATGGAGACTTAGACGTAGATGGTCATACAAATTTAGACAATATTTCTATTGCAGGAGTTTCAACATTTACTGGTGATGCCACATTTAGTGGTAATGCATTAGCCAATGCAATTGGAGTAGGAACTGATACCCCTGTAAATGACATACAAGTAAGAAAAAATGCTAACGTTGAAATTCAAGTTACAAGTGATACAGGTTCAGCAGGTCTAACAGTTGGTAGAGAATCTGGTACAAATAATACTAATAACGCAGAATTTAGATATGGTTTAGTTTCAGGTGGTGCACCTTATAGTTCATCTCAGTCACTTGATATTTTAAATTATGGTACAGGTAATTTTAACTATCATCTGAGTGCCAATAACCCTAGTGGTGTAAATGGTGATTTTCATTGGCATAAAGGATTAAACACTAGATTAATGACCCTAACTGGGATTGGAGGATCATTAGGTATCGGTGTCACCACACCATCAACTAAATTTGAGGTTGTTGGTAATTCAAAATTCTCAGGTAGTGTAGAAATAACTAATAACTTAACTCTTAGTGGTTCTTTAAATATAAGTGCAGTTAATGCAAATCTTACTGGTAATGTTACTGGAAATTTATTTGGGTTGATTGACACACCAGTATCAGGTATATCCACAATTAATCATCTTCGAGTGGGTCAAGGTCTTGGTATTGGGGTAACGGATGCAGGTAATAAATTTAATTTAGGATCGACACCAGATAATCGAATCTTTATTAATAACAATAGTCAAATAGGTATAAAAACGGACACAATATCCGATCCAAACGTAGTTGTAGAAATCATAGGTAATGTAAGACTTAAAAAAGCTGTATCTGTTGGTAACACAACTAGATCTGCAGTTGATTTTTCTGATGCAGTTAATATAACAAATGAAGGTGAAACAGGATTACCATTTAATAGATCTCAACTTGCATATATGATTCCACCTAGAGTTACAACTGCTCAGAGGAATCTTTTACGAGATGCTTACACTAATTCCGCAACACTTTTATCAGGTGCAATGGTTTATAATACATCAATTAATAAATTACAAGTCTGGAATGGTAGTGCTTGGGAGACAATTACTAGTAGCTAATGGCAATTAAAAATTCAGGTTCACCATTAAATTTTTCTGAAATCGAAGATGAATTCGGACAAAATCCTGGTCGTAGTTTAGGTAGATATAGAAATACTCATCCTGATTTTGGTAATAAAAATCTTGGTGAATTATCAAACTTACCATTAGATACTGGTATACCTACGTCTGGACAAATAAAATTTAGTGATTTTTACAGTAAAAGAGCAAATATAGTTGTTGATTTACATTCATTTGGTAATTCTAATTTTAATCATAATGCATATTCAAATCGTTTTGCAAATGGAAATTATAATATAGTTGGTAATTATAGAACTTCAGTTAGTAAAAATACATGGCAGGGTGGTAAGAAGGTAATAATACACATTAATAAGCAATTTGGATCATCAGGAGCATCATCTGTTAATCATTTCGCACTTGAGATGGGTAATATAAGTGATTCTATAACTAACGCTTGGCCAACAGCGACAACTTTTGCGATTGATGTTGGTAGTAGTGGTCTTGTTGGTGGGAAAGGTGGTAATGGTGGAAGTAGTGGAAACGAAGAAACTTCTGGTCAAAACGGTGGTAATGGCACAAGTGGTATGAAAATTCATTCAGGTTTTCAAGACGAGATTACTGGCGAGTCAAGAATATTTGGTGGTGGCGGTGGCGGTGGAAGTGGATCTGGAGCTGAACAGAATGATTGGGGAGATAGAAACTCTGCTTCTGGTGGTCGTGGAGGCGGTGGTGCAGGTTTACCAGGTGGAGAAGGTGGTAATGGAAATGCTAATGAAGATGGAACAGCAAATGCAGGAGGAGATGGTATAAATGGTACTAATAATGCAGAAGCAGTTGGCGGTAATGGAGGTAATGGAGGAGGGAGAAATCAAAATGGTGGAAATGCCAGTGGAGGTAGAAATATAGAGGGTTCTAATGGAAGCGGTGGAACTGCTGGTAATCAATATGTATTTTACTAAGAAAATTCATACCATCCTGTAGCAATATATTTTGTTTCTGTGTGACTAATTTGACCTCTATGCATATGAGTCCAATATGATGGCCACAGTACCAATCGACCTTGAACAGCATTTATTCCTAATTTATAGGTGGGATATAAAGTACCAGCATTACTAACAGTATTTAAATATATCATCCAAACTAGAATTCGTATACTTGATTTTTTATCAGTCACTTCACAGTGAGTTTTGTAATATCCATCACTAGGATTATATTTTTGTATATTATAAACATTAGTACATCTCCACGGTGGAAGAGCATTGATGTCAGGATAAACTATCTTATATTTTTCAATATGATTTTTAAGACAAGATGAAATTAATTTACTTGTATTTGATTTGTCTGTAAAATTATGATGGATGTCTGTAGATTTTTTTACATCTCTTTTTATCTGATAGTTTCCAGACCTACCCTCTATTTGATTTTCTTTGTCATTTTCAAAGTCATCAATTATTTGAGTACAGTCATCTTTACTCAATGCTTTATCGTAAATAGAAATAAAATTAGAGAAGTTTGGCATTTTTCTCCCTACATCCAAAAAAAGAAGTTATTGCATATCTTCCCCAACCGTCAAAGTAATCAGAATCGTTTATTTTTACCTTTCTGACACCATGCTCCACCCAACCAGGAAAAATAACCATTGAATTATTATCACAGGGAATTTTCATATCATATTGAGGAAACTCTAAATCTCCTCCTTTAAATTTTTTAGGTTCTTTATAGAAATAAGAAAATGCTAGAAACTGATAAGGTTTATCTGTATGTGGATCATAAAACTCGCCATCATGATAATATCTAACTTTCGTCACATCCCAATTAGTTTGATTGGCAAGACTAACACATCCATGAATTTCAGAAAAAGTATCTAGCACACCACAATTAAATAATTTTCGATTTAGGGTTAGTATATTTGATACATTTCTAAAATTTGCTTTTTCTTTTTCTTTAGTTCTATCTCGATATATGTCATCGAGAAGCAATGCTTTTGCATTTGTATACCCAACTACACCTCCATAGTTTTTAGCGGGTAGTAATTTATTGGGTGCAGTATAGAAGTCAAGTTCTTTCCAAATTAATTCCAATTCAAATTCATTATAAAAATTATTAACCACCATCAAAGGAAAGGGTTCGCAATATATATCTGCTTCGAGTTGTTCTTTCATTATACTTTATTATTTTGTATCCAAGCCCACGACGTAACTAGATATTTGTCTCCGTCAATAGGAGGATTACCTCTGTGGACATGAGTATATTGACATGGGAATATTAATACATCTCCCGCAACTGCCTTTTCTCTTCTATTTTGATATAAAAATTCTGTTTCACCTCCATCAAAATCATCATTAAGATAGATTTGAATGACAAAAGTTCTACGAGCATCAGACACAGTGCCATTTTCATAATGCCATGCATGAAATCCCCCACCACATTTTATTTTTTTTACCTTACAATCGTGAATTAAAAACTTTCTTAAACCCAAGATTGGAAATTGTTTTAGATATTTGTCTATGCAGGGTTGAATCTTAGGAAAAATTTTATTGGTAACACTTGCAGCTGTGGGCAGGGTTATACCTTCATCTGAAAGAACATTTACAGCATCTTGGTCTTGAAAGGGTCTGTTACTTAATTCTTGAGGAAAAAGGAGTGAATTTTCATCGAGAAAATCTATATGTTCGATTATTTGTCGGCACTCTTCTCTTGTAAATGCTTTTTTATATCGAATGATAAAGTCTGTCATTCGATCATTATCATTATTTGCCATGCATAATCAATTTTTTAATATTATAACATATATATTCTACTTGTCAAAACTAGATTTAATTGGTATAATATAGGAATGAGAATTGCAATTATAGGTGCAGGAAATGCAGGATGTATTACTGCATTACATTATCAAAAATACCTATCTGAACAATCAGATAATTTTGAGATTGAATTATATCATAGTCCAAATTATTATCCAATCGAGAAAGTTGGACAAGGCACAACTCTCTCTGTTCCAGAATTGATTGCAGATGTTCTAGATATTAATTGGTATAATAATCCGATTGGTGCAACTTTTAAAAGTGGTATCTTGTATGAGGGGTGGGGAAGAAAAAATAAAAAGATAT
>VTLG01013663.1_pt1 | contig 12472 bp, 24 predicted proteins | sample 4694571 | NCBI WGS metagenome assembly VTLG01 (sample SAMN12604809, study PRJNA352737) | marine metagenome | biome: ENVO:00000447; feature: ENVO:00000209|ENVO:00000569|ENVO:01000036; material: ENVO:00002151; isolation source: viral sequences binned using virsorter ... | reverse complement strand
TACACCAATAGTCTTCGTAACCATTGTACACACAATAATTTTCTACTGTTAATGTAGGAGGACCACCGTTAGCAATGTATTCGTTATTACTATAATAAGCGTCATCTAAAGCAAAATCTTCCCATGTGTAACCACTTGAAATATCTGCTTCAGTTTCATCTTTTGTATCTTCAACTACATCAACCTCTTCTACTTCAGCATTCCAAGATGTTAATCCATACTTCTCTAGTGTTTCATTATATGCCTCATCATAAGCATCCCAATCTACATCATCCCAATTAACATCATCCCAATTGATAGTGTCCCAAGTACAATCTGAACAACCTATGGCGTCAAAATATGCTTGATCCATTTCGGCATACATTTGTTTAGCGTCATCCCAATCCATAGTCTTTTCACCTTCAGCATCCCATACTGAAATCTGATTATCTTCGTCTATATAACCCCATTCTTTTAAATCATCTTCCCATTCATCATAGTAAGTTGTATCAACTTCTGATTCTACTGTTGCGTCTAAACCTTTTTCTTCTTTTGATTCCATTTCAATCATTGAATCTGATTCACTAACTGACATATCAGTTTGAACAATAGCATTATTATCTTCTACAACACTTGCCTCTTCACTTATAATTGCCTCTTCCATTTTTTGTGCTTTTTCAGATTTACTATCAACATCACCAAATTCTTTTATTGAATCTTCTTTAATATCTTTTTCTAATTGATCTAATTCTATAATGTCTTGTTTATTAGTTTCTATTTTAGGAGGTGTTGGTGCTAAGTCGTTATTGATAACGGTTACGGAACTATATGCATTTGTAATTGTTTGAGAACCTGCGTCATTAGATACGGTTACTTGTCCTACATCACCAGAACTATCTGGCAACAAAGTAATTGTTGCTTTACCTGAAGTATCAACTGTTCCTGAAAAGGCAGTACCTTGTACTGTAATTGTAGCATTACCAGCATTTATATTTACTTCTCCACCTAAATTAGATACACTTCCTGATTCATATGTAAATGTACCTACATTGACAGATACATTCATTGCTAATTCTATCGGCACAACAGAAGTATCAAAAGCAAATTCATCAATAGTTAATTCTGTATTAGGACCCATTGTAAATTTAGTGCCATCAACATAGTTTAATATCATACCACCATCTTCACCAGTTTGTAGAAAGTCCCTCATCTGCAACTCATAACCCATTGATGTATTTTGAGTTTCACCATCACGCTCATTCCAAGTTGTACCCATTTGACCTATGACTTCGCCAACTTTAGGACCTGTGATTTGTGAAATTGTACTGGTACAGAAAAGTACCAGAAATGATACTATGAAAAAAAGATTTCGCATTTTAACAACCTGAATTGTTTAACTGAACAGTTGTGTCTGCTGTTTGATTACTTCTATTGAAACTATATGTACAGTTGTCTGAACCGTCTTGGTCAACAAGTAAAGTGTAATCATAAATTGAATCACCATTTACTGTTAAGTGAGCAGTGTTAGAACCACCTGTTTGTTTTAATTCAACAACTGCACCTGAAGTGTAAATATAAACCTGTGCGTTGTTATTACCACCACTTCCATAATATCTGTAAACATTATTGTTACCACTTGTAACCGTTTTCATGTAGTTGTTATCGCCGTACTGTATCATTCTAACATGAGAACCTACAGCGTCTGGATGAACATCTAAAATATTTGAATCACCTATTACATCATGCACTTGATAATTATTTGCACCCCAACTTGCCATGTGTACAGTATTTGAAGAACCAATTATATAAACATCAATCGTAGCACCTTCATCGCCAGTTGAGTCAGCAAATTGTCCGTGTGATTCTACATTAGGACCTATCATTACATTTGCTTTACTAGAACCAACCATACCAGTTGAGTTAGTTGCACCATAAAACTCTACATCATTTGAGTCACCTGACATAAGAACATATAGAAAGTGTGAGTCACCTCTAACATATGCCCAAAAATCATTTGAGTCTCCTCTTATATCTAAATCTATGTGAGTATCTTGTATATCATCACTTGTATTTGAATCTAACTCTACTATGTTTGAGTTACCTGTGATATCTATATCATAATAATGACCATCTGCACCTGTGTCATCTAGGTCTAGTCTTAATACATTTGAATTGCCTGTTGCTGTATAATCAAAAGTCATATTAGAACCATAGAAAGTGTCATGGTTGCTATCTACAGCAATATTATTATCGCCTAATTGTTTTATGATAATAGTTAGATTAGCACCATTGATTATAAAAGGTGCTGAGGAAGAACCAAACTTATTACCTGAACCATCTTGTTTTATATAGATGGATCCTGAAGCAGTTTGATTGTCTTGTTGAATATATACGGAATTACCAGCGAAACTATTAGTTAGTGTCGCTAGAAGAATCACTATCGCCATCATTATCTTTTTCATCAGCATTCTCCTCCGTTTCTAAATTGTCCCACTCTTTTTCGGCATTTATTTCTGCCTGTATTTTTTTCTTACGTTCTTCTTTTGCTCTTTCTTTTTCGTCAAGATAATCTTGATAAGTTTTCTCTACAACTTCTTCACCAAGATCAACTACAATATCAGTATCAACATAGTCTTTTATTTCTGGTACTTCTACCTCTTTTATAGGTTCAAATTCCCATAGACCTTTATCAACACCTAAATTAATTATATCTACTACACCTTTTTCAATTGCTTTTCTTATTGCAAAAGTCACTGGTTCGTTTCTAGCATAACCTGCTTCTACTTCTAACAACAATGTATCAGCGTCAAAATATTTAAATATATCACCACCAACACTTGTAGAAACAATAGTCTTTTCAACAGTTGTCGTTAAAACTACTTCACCTGTTTGTACATTTACTAATCTTAATATAATTGTGACTATATCTTGTCTGTATTGTCTATTTGATTGTATGCCTAAAATTCTAGCACCTAAACCACCTGATTTAATATCTGAATCATAACCTACAATACCACCTGTGATATATGCACCTGCAAATAAAAGTGGTGGTAAAGGTTCTGCACCTTCACCGTTTACTTGTTGTCTTGTTGATCTAATTAGTTTTCTTTCTTGTAATAAACTAGGTAAACTTGTTCTTTCTACAACTCTAAACCATTTACCTTCACCTGCGTCTTGTAATGCTTTAATTAGTAATTGATATGATCCTTGTGTAACTGCCGTACTCATTGACGCAAAGTTACCACCTGGTTTCTTTTGACCAGTCATGTCTAAAAAATCATAAACAGCAATTATAATAGGTTCACCTTCAGGTGATTGTATATTAGATAAATCTTTATAAGCAACTGTTTGTGTTCTTATATCAAATTTTGCTTTATTAGAGGCACAACCTACTAACATTAAAGATAGTAAAAATATTCCTATATATTTAAACATTACGAGTTATCCTCTTTAGGCATTGTAAATGTAGTTACCGTACCATCGTCTTCTGTTACCGTTACCACTACATTACCTGTGCCTGATGGTGTAGTCCAAGTGACTACTTCTCCACCAATAGGTGATGTAAATGTACCAGAGTCTTGTTGTAGACCATCTGTACCAAATACATTGTCTGTAATTTGTTTTGCAAGAGCAGTATAAAATCTTGCTTCTATATTTGCTTTAAATTTAGCAATTGCTGTATTTTTTGCTTCTGATTCTGCCTTTTCTTTTGCGGCTTTATCAGCAGCTTTTATAGCGTCTTTTCTAGTCTTCTCTATATTTTCAATTGTAAGATAGTGTGATGATTTTCCATTACCTGAAAACGAAGGACTACCGAATTCAAAAGTCAATTCGGACGCACTCACGCTAGAACATAGACAAAATGCTGATAATAATATTACTAATTTTTTCATTAAATCTCTCCAATTACACTAATATTTATAAGAAATCATTTTGATAGTGCTAAAAAAAAGGGCGCCGAAGCGCCCTTTATAATCTCATTATATTAAATTATTATTACTTTTTAGTATATATTGAGTATAGTACCCAAACAGCAACTAAACCAACTAAACCTTGAGCAGAAAATCCTGCGATAATTGATTGCACATTGCCTATCACACTAATGTTTGGCCAGAAAGGTATGTTTTGTCCACTAAATAAAACTTCTAAAACAATACCTAATGCGATAAGAGATACACCTACATCTGCTAAAGCACTTGACCAATCTTTTATCTTATTAATAATTTCCATATAATTTCTCCTCTATATGATTTGATATCTCAAAACTTCTTTCATAATGTGGTAAGTTTATTTATAAGATAAGGAGGTAGGACTTTCCGTCATGGGTGCGTCCTACCTCTTAAAGAAACAGGTGGAGAGATTTTACTCTTCCTCGGCCAATTTACTAAAGTAAGATAGTGTTTCATCACTATCCTCATCTGTAATCGGTGTTGAAGATGTATTATCAACTGTTTCTGTTTTGACTGGTGCTACGTTAGTGACAGGTGGGATCGTCACGTCTTCGGCAGTTCCAGTACTTCTTGAACCTGTTAAAACTTTATCAAGTTTGCTTTTCAGCTCATCATAAGATTTAAAGTTTTCAGGAGCAAGAAATGGTTTTAGGGCATATTGTTTATCCCAAATTTGTTGTATTGCGTCATCATTGTCTTTGATTGCTGAAGGACTATCAAATTCTGATTTATCATAGTTCCAGTAACCATCAACTTTTCTGATTTTTAATTTAAAGTTTGCACCTTCCCAAAAGTCAAATGGGTTAATAGGTTTCTCATCTTCAAATTCAGGTTTCATTGCTTCAGTAATCTTATCAAAGATTTTCTTACCGAACTTAAACAACTTAATTTGACCTTCGTTCTCTGGATGTTTAGCGTCATTGACAACTAAAATATTTGCAATGTAAGATAATTTTCTTTTTCTCTTTCTTGCAATTTCTTTATCTGCTTCAACGCCTGAATTCCATAGTAAACTATTTGATTCACTAACTGGATCTTTTTTATTAAGTGTTGTTAAACTGTTTTCAATGTACCAACCACCAGGTCCTTGAAAGGCATGAGACCATAGTCTTGCCCATGGTAAGTCTTCACCTTTAACTGCTGGTAGAAATCTAAAAACTGCATAACCATTACCTGATTTATCTAATTCTGGTTTCCAGAATCTTTCATCAGCGTATGAGTTTTTTTGTTTTTGAGGTTCAGCAACTTTATTAAGTTCGCTGACTAGGGTATCTAGGTTTGATTTTGACCTTTTTAAGGCCGCTATACTTGTGTTCATATTTTTATATCTCCTTGTATGTATATTCGTATGATTATATTTGTATATTTCGTATGTTATTATTTATAAGACTAATTCTTAACAAATAAAGATTTAATTTGAGTAAAAGTTCTTGTCAATTGATCTTTACCTTCTTGCCATTTTACTTTTTGAAACTCTTTAGTTTTTGTAATCTCATTGTTAATATATTTTTCAATCTTATTCTCATTAGTATTTCCCACCGAAGTAGTAAAGCATAATACTAAAAATGCTATTATTATTTTTTTCATAGTATTATTATATCACTTTGACGGTCTGTTGTCAAGCACCTCTAACTTCATTTTTAATGCCGATACTTCGGCCTCTAAATCATCAATTCTTCTTGTTAAATCTAAAGGTCCTCTATCTTCAGGCATAATTGATACTTCTTTTTGACCTATAATTCGGCTAGTTGCTTCAACTATCGTTTTTCTGGATGCCATATTGTCCTTTCATAATTTGTTTCAATTCTTTTTTGTATGCCACTTGATTTGCTGATAATATTAATCCAAAAGCAAATATAGCAATTACCCATATAGCAGGTAAATTATCTAGTATCCATCTTTTCATTATAATTTTCTTACTATATGTTTTCTCAATTCTTTTACAAAAAACTCTAACTTATCTATTGCTGAAATTAAAGTAGGGTCTGTAATATATTTACTTTGTTCTTTTAACTTATCGTACTCTTTGATACTTATTTGAACCATAGGACTTAAATCTCTACTGCCTTCATTCTCATAAGTTCTATCATGTTCGTTAGTTGTTTCTGTTGGTATAGCCATTTCACCATCTAACGCTTTTTGTTTATCGTCACTCATCATTTTTCTCCATTATTACTTTCTTTATTGGTGCTGTTGCTAAATCACCAGGTTTAAGTTGTAGTGGTCCAAATGTTGCCATTGTTTCGCCAAAACAACCTGATAAAAATACTGACAACAAAATTATAAAAATTATTCTCATCTACCTCTTGCTTCTCTAGCCGCTTTTGCCGCTAATCGTTTTTGTTCTAGCACCATTGATTGTCTAATCTTTCTACCCATAGGTATTTTAACAGATGTTTCAATTAACTTACCTTTTTTAGTAGTGTACTCAACACCAATAATTTTATCTTTGTAATCACCTTGAACAGACATGACTGCCTTTTTCAAACTCATTGCCTCTTTTTCTTTTTCATCACCTGCTTCATTCCAAAACTTAAATATTCTCATTTTAGGCATTTTTGTCTGCCTCCTTCATTTGTTGATCTGTTACCTGTTGCACTACAGCAGGTTTGTATAAATTAGCATTGTATGACATTGTTCTTCTTATTTCATCTGTACCATGAAAAGGATAAACACCATGCAACATAGTATAAGGAAACACATAAAGTTGTCCTACTTTACCATTAACTCTATTTTGTGATATAGATAATGGTTCTTGATTACCACCAACAAATTCTAGGTGACCATTTGTAGGTTGATCTTCTCTTGAAATTTCTTTGCCATATGATTTAGGTACTTTTAAAAATAATACAGAAGACAATCCTAAATCGCAAGTGGGACTTTGATGAAAATGAAAAGGATTAAATTCACCTGCTTTCATATCATTTATCCAAGCAGTTTCTAATGATACATGCCAAAATTGTTTTTGTATTGTTTGTAAGTATGTTCTAAAACAAGATTGAAAAAGTCCTTTAGTATCTTGACTTAATATATCTGTCACTTTAAATTCATCTTTAATTTGACCTGCAAGATTTTTATTGTGTGCTGGTAAAGTGCCTATAGCATTATCATAAGCAGTATTAATTTCATCAATTATAAATTCAGGTATTGTAAATCTACAAATAATTGTGCCTAAAGTAAATGATTCCATTTTTACTTCATTTACTTTTTTATCTTTCTCCATATCTTGAATCTTCATTACATTTCCTTCACTTTCTTTTTTAGTGTAAGTTTATATTTTGTTATGTTATATGAAAGAAAAGGTTTGTATCTTATCATTCTGTCGTATAACTTTGGCCATAATACTTTTTCACTTATTGTTTTATTTAATCTTTTTGAAAACTTTAAAATATCATCTAGTATTAAAAATGTTTCAAAATTAATCTTTTTAGATAACAAATATTTAAGCACAGGTGGATGTTGACCATCTTTAGAAGTAAATATATCATCAAAACTTAATTTCTTTGTTATCATACTTAATATATATTCAATATCTTGTTCATAATAATAATGCAAACTCTCTATTCTTTTTGACCACGATTTGTAATTTTCGTCACCTGACCTGCCAATGATATCACCAATCCACAAATTAGTGTTACTAACAAAATTACTAATAAAATAATTAATGACATCGCTATCGCTATAAGTTCTACTAAGCTTGTGAAAAAAATACTTATCCCTTCTTTTAGTGAATGTTTCCAACCTTGCCGTTGTTCTGCCATTGTGTTTATGGTAGTCATAACTCTGGTTCTTACTTGTGAAATGTAATTTGATTGCCAGATAGATTTTATATACTTCAAATCCATTCACTTAAATATCGTTGCCTTGATGTAAAGATTGTAAATACTTCAATACATTTTCTGGTGAAGATTCACCGTAAGGGTCTTCTGGTGTATCATCTGTCTTACCTGGTTCTACAAACATTTTTTCAATCACGCCATTGTTTACAATCATAGCATATCTCCATGATCTTTGACCGAAACACTTATCTCTTTTCTGACAAAGCATTCCCATTTCTTGTGTGAATTGACCATTGCCATCAGGTATTACTTTTACATTTTCTAATTTTTGATCTTGTGCCCAAGCATTCATAACAAAAGAATCATTTACTGACATACAATAAATTTCATCTATGCCGTGTTCTTTAAAAACACTTGCCTGTTTTTCGAATCCTGGTAATTGTTGATTTGAACAAGTAGGTGTAAATGCACCTGGTAAAGAGAATACTAATACTCTCTTGTCTTTGAAGTAAGTATCTGTATTTGTATCTGTCCATTCGCCTAACTCCCTTACTCTAAAGTGAACAAACGGCACTTGCATATTTATTTTATCATCAAACATAATCATAATGGTAGTTTCGCTACCTTCTCCTTCAACATATTTAAGTTTTGTGCCTCATAGGCAACTTTTTCTTTTAAGTTTTTATTAATCATTGATCTAGTATTAGCAGGATCAATTTCATTGTCTTTACAATACTCTAAAATTGCGTCTATGTAACTAATTTTTTTATCTTTAACTATATTTTCTACAATTAAAGCAAACTTATTTGGTGTTAATATTGTATCAGACATATGTTTAATTATACTACATTCATTACTAAAAGTCAAGCGCCTGTTTCTGTTGCGAGGTACAGGCAAACCCCAAGCAGTTATTATGCTGCTAAAGCGTAACCTTGTGAGTTAGCATTTATTAATAGTACGATATCAGCGATTAATCTCCGAAGTGTTTTACCTACCAGTCGAGCCTAGTTCCACCCCTATAATTTCATTGTTATAATGGTGGAGTGGCTGGGTATTGCACCCAGGTCCTGTGTAGTTATTGTCACCTCATCAACAACTAATTCTATAAATTTGTACTCGGTTTAAACTCTAATGCCTTATAATCAAATAACATATTTAATATGCATTTATCAACCTGATCTGGCGTTTCAATCGTTCTTAAAATATTACCTGGTGTATCTTCAGAAGCATAAGTTGTAACCGCATATGCAATATCACCATCTGGTACTCCATTTGCTCTACCAAATGCCACTTCTACTGCAACGTATCCTTCATTCTTTAATGCTTCATTAACATCTTTTAAAGGTCCGCACCAAATTGGTACATTCATTAACATCCAAGGATATTTTGCCATACCCTCTGGACTTGCATACGATTTACTGGTTAAACATAATATAAAAAATAGTCCACATATTGTTTTAATTAGTTTTCCCATTTTGTTTAAATTTCTTATGAAACTCCTCTATTGCTGGTTTTAACAGCGGTAAATAATCTTGTTTGTTTTTAATAAATGTTTGAGTAGAACCTTCTTCGGTTACAATTAAAATAACTATTTGGTCAATTGCTTTACCATAAAGTTCCTCATACATTTCGCAATAGGCTGAAGTTTGAATAAAATAGTTCTCTACCCATTCTTCTTTTTTATCTTTGGTAGATGTCTTAAAATCTATTACAGATAATTTGCCATCATATTCTGCAATACAATCAACTCTACCTGCAACACCCCATTTATCGCTGTATAAAGCACCCTCTTGCATTACTATATTATTTATCTTATCCAGTTCAGTTTTTAGGATCGTAAATAGCGCTGTAGGTAAAACACCTTGTTGTGACAGTTCTTGATTGTTAAGATAGTTTTCTGTTAGTGTGTGTACTGCTGTACCTCTACTAGCAGCATTTCTCATAATAGTATTTGCTACTTGTTCACCAACTGACTCACGCCATTTGAGTATACCTGCATTGCCTCTATCAGATAGCACAGTTGTGATTGAAGGATATTTATTGCCGTTTGGCAATACATAGAATCTTTTGCCTTTGATAGTTTCAGTTTTTAAGTTTATAATCTTTTTTTCTTGCGGAACATGAGTAAAAGTTTTCATATCATGGTTCGCTTTCATATATTCGTGTAATTTATTCATAACAATATTATATCATAATTAAGTGCTTCTGTAAAGCGTTAGCATATCATTGTGATCTTCTTGACTAACTATGCCAAGCGCTCAGTCAGGTTTGTACTCTACATATTGAGTTTTACCTTGATCGTTTCTAAATGCTCTCAATGTTTGTTTTCTATTATCAGTAGGACCTTTGTATGAACAATGAATCCAACCGCTATTAGGTTCTTCAGGTTTATGATATTCCAATATTAATTGGTCAAAATCTAAATTTTCTACAATCCACTTTGCTAATTCAGCATTTGGCGTCCCAAATATTTCGAAGTCCGCCGCTTGGCCTTTAGCGTGCTGTGAGTTTACGGATGACCCTATTGCAACACATAATTCTTCACTTCTAAACCCACTTGATATTGTCACAGGTGTAGCATAGTGATCTCTAACAGGTTGTAGTATGTTTTCACATAACTTTTGTAATGATGTAATCTGATCGTCATTAGGATTATTATTAATTCCTTTACGCTCAGCAGTCTGACTAGCCGTCATTTCTTTTAAACTAAAATTCTTGCTTAATTTCATTTGATATCCTTTTTATGATTATTTGCCACGAGTAATAGCGATAATTTTCTTTAACTGTGCTTCAATTACTTCTGCTCTATTTGGCCAATGAATGTAGGCCTCGGGTGATTTTGCTAATTTAATTAATAATGGTATGATAAGTTTTTCTAGTTTTCTATAATTTTCTTTGTATTCTTTACCTAGATTATCTTTTCTTAAATCATACTCATCATCCATTTGTTTCTTAGCAATCTCTAATTCTGTTTCATTTTTTGATACAACAGTATTTTTTGTATCGCCAACTAGTCTTGTAAGTTTATCTAACTTACCTTCTAGTCTGTTTATGATTTCGCTAGACACAGCTTTCCCAACACCGTCTGCTGTTTGTTTAACAACTTCTTGTGTTTCTTTACTTTGTGATTCTGTTGGTTTACTTTTAACCGAGGTAAAACCCCAATCACCATCAGCGTCAAATCCGTCTAAAAAATCGAAATCTGCCATAACTATATTTATACTTTCTTGCCTGCCTTCTTTGCTCTATGTTTCTTTATTACACTATCAATTTGTGTATCTTTTACTGATTTTTTACCATATTGTTGTGCTAAACTACTTGCTGGGTGTGCTTCAGATACTTTTGATAAAACTTCTTTCCAACCACTATCAGTTTTACTATCTATATTACCTACACTTGATACTATATTTAATTGTGTAGGCATTAATAATTTAATATGTTTCTTTTTAGTAAACTTTTCCATTTCAGAAATAGACATATATTCAGTCCATTTCTCATCTGTTTTTGTATTGTGAAAATTATAAGTTGGCATTTGCTACTGATCCTCCTAGATATTTTATACAACCTTCTGAATACCATTGTGGTGGTAGTTTGTTTTTCCAAGTAGCAAATCTATGTTTTTTCATTATATAATAATTACGATAACTAGCAACACTATCACCTGGCACTTTACATTCATCAGGCATTGCTGGTGTAGCGTCTGTACCTTTAATATTAATAGGTGCATTGTAAGGTGGTGTTTTTAATAACTGACCTAGTTTTTGAATACACATATGGTCTTTTGTATGATTGTATCTTAATTTATATTCATCATTTAATGCCATCATGTGTTTATATAACCATATGTAATTGTAAGCAGATTTCATAACCCATTGTGTACTAGGGTGTTTTAACCAACCTGCTTTGTAAATAATTGCTTCTTCGTTAGAGTTATTTAGTCGCCATCTTTTTATCTTACGACCATTCTTTGTAAGGTCTGTATATTCTGTGCCATCTAATACTCTCTTGACAGTACATAACATTTGAGCAGACTCTAGTATCATCTTGACAACGTGTTTATCACAACTCATCTGAGCAGCGATAACAGGATCTTTATCTAGGTAAAATATATTCATAGTGTACCTTGTAGTAAGTTTAAAGTTAATGCTAAAAAGAATATAAAACTACTTAAAGCAATAATTCCTTGTATAATTTTTATTATTTGTTTTTTGCCCATTCTTTTACCTGTTTTAACCATCTTTTATAATTTCTATCCATCTTTGCTTCGCCTGTTAAATGTCTTCTAATATTCTTTAATATTGATATTTTGAAATCAATTATTGTTATTAAAAAATCTCTCATATATACTATTATAACATTTTTAATAGGCATTGTCAACCTTAATGTAATAATTTTCTAGTGACATAATCTGTCATATTATATTCTTTTCCTAATTTCATAAGTTTGCTGTACCACAAATCTTTAAAATCATCACTATTGGCATTAGCACACGCTGTAGCAAGATTATTTAATCTTCTAACTTTAGGATCCTCTTTAATCCTTTTTATATCATTACTAGTCAACATTTTTCTCCTCTAACTTTCTTATTTTTTTTATCATTCTTATAACTCTTACATCATAATCTTTTGTAGTAGAAAATTTATCAAGTGTTTTAATTAATGCAATCGGATCATTAGTTTTTAATCTTAACTTTCTAAAATCTTCGTAAGCAGGATGCTCATTTAATAATCTAACATATTCTTTTACACTATCACATTTACTAGG
>VTLG01011891.1_pt1 | contig 12472 bp, 19 predicted proteins | sample 4694571 | NCBI WGS metagenome assembly VTLG01 (sample SAMN12604809, study PRJNA352737) | marine metagenome | biome: ENVO:00000447; feature: ENVO:00000209|ENVO:00000569|ENVO:01000036; material: ENVO:00002151; isolation source: viral sequences binned using virsorter ... | reverse complement strand
CATAGGTGTATCATTTTTTATGATGAACACATCATTAGAGTCCTTAACATCAGCACCTGCCCTTGCCTGCATAGTAGCAAGGTCATCACCTTCATAGTGTGTGTGAAATACTACGCCGATTTTTGCTCTGCTCGCTTTTGTTCCAAGATCATGATGCATAGGAACACCATAGGTAATCGTATTAGGTCTAAATGTGTATAATTTTTCTCCGTTAATGGTTTCATTTCTTAAATCTTTAGAAGTAAACATCAAGTCACCCTGCACTACACCCTTGATCTCTAGTTGTTTAAAATATTTTAGAGATGCTTTCAACTTTTCAGCAAGGTCACCCTCATAAAATGTATCTATGTCTTCATCAAAGAAGCATATTTTAGGATTCTCTTTATTGAATACAGATTTAGTTCCTACAAAAAATCTTTTTGTATATGGATGCACTCCACATATTACAGCAGGAGCACCATCCCATTTGGTTTGCATAAAACCACTACTTTCCTGATGACCAAGCATCTTTCTCAGTTCCTCAAGAAAAGAAACTGATGCCTTACATCCCTCAACTCCATAGTTGAGCATCTCATCTTCCAAATGTTCTAAGTGTTTAAGTTGTTTGATGTTAGCCATTACTTCTTAAAATAATCTCCATTGCTGTGTGTAGGGTATACTTCAGAACCAGACTTAGATCTGATATTAAAACTAAAATCATATTCTTGAGTAGAGAAGTTTATGTTAACTCTCTTACCATATCCTTGAGATCCACCATAATCTATATCTATTTTACTGCTGGATAGTTTACTAGCACGTTCCATAAAAGTCTTATTAACTTCATAGCAGTGAAGAGAACTACCATCATAGTGAACCATCCAATAACCATATCCAATACCACTAGCACAAAAATTTTCTAAGTTTTTCTTTGCTGTTCCTGTAATCTGATATGATTCTTTATAGTTATCTACAGTAGGAGTCTTATCATTAGCATCATATTTCTGGAATATATCTAAAAATTTCTGATGATCAATGTTAAACATATCTAAGTAATCTTTTCCCATCTGTGGTAGATTACCTTCTTGTAAATTTTGCTTAGGAAATATTGATAGTGCATCTCTACCTCCACCTCTTACACCTATGTTAAAAAACGATAGTGTGTCTCCAAACTTGACTGATAAATATATTTTCTTTTTTCCTTGACCACCAGGTTTTGCTATTGTTAATGTAATATCTGTTACTGTTTTACCTATATCTTTTGTGTTTTTACCTTCTGCTGAAATGTAGAAAGCACCATTAGTTTCTCTCATCGGTCTTGGTTTATTAGCACCACCCTCTTGCTTCGCACTGACGAAACAAGTTCCAGGTTCAGCATGACATATAGCTTTTAATATGGTTGTAACATGATCAGGATACTTTCCACCATGATCTACAAAATTATTAAAACTATTTGCTAGCTCGGCTTCATATAAATTTCCCAAGTTTACTTTAGGTCCACCAAGTTTCTGTCCACCAAAATGATGAGTCTTCTCTAAATCTGTTAAACTGTATGTTGCTGTTAACGAGTCATCATGATCACTCTGTGACCCTGTTAATAATATCTTTTTCTTACCACCTTTTTGATTAGCACAACTAAGCATTTCTGCTTTTAATATTCTTGCTACGCTTTCATTGTTTAAATCTGAACTCTTATACTTTGATTCGCTACCATCTTGAAATCTTACTACAATATCAAATACTTTTAAATATCCTCTACCATCTGACAATTCAAATAACTTTCCATTAGCAATACGATCTATCAACACATCGTCTCTTTTCATATATGGTTTCCCGTTACGGAAAAGTTGATCGAACGCTAGTTTAGCCATTAAAATATTTAAAAACCCCCCACTTATTTAGTGAGGGGTAAGGATCAGATGTCTCCTTCCTTGCGAACTTCTGATTTTGAGATATCAAACTTACCATCAGGGTATCGTGCTGCAAGTTTCATCATGTTAGTCATCACAACTGTTTGAAAATCTACATTCAGTGCGAGACATGCTTGTGCTAGATACCAAAACACATCACCCATTTCTTTTACAAGGTGAGTTTTTGTATCATCATTTAGTTCCTTACCTTGAAATGCTATCTTCTTAACAATCTCAGTAAACTCACCACCTTCAGCAGTAATACCAACAGCAGCGGTCAAAAGACGTTCAATGTTTACACCTTTTTCTTTTAAATCATATATTCTAGCTACAAATTCTTCAGCATCTTTTGAAGGGAAACTGGTAGTAGAGTCAACAAAGTCAATATATTTGTTGTAATCAATGGTAGGATCAATAGGAGTAGTCATAATGTCGCAGGGTCAGAGGGCATTGAGTTAGGAGTAAGTGTTAATGTGATTTTATCAAGAACAGCAGGGGTAAGAAAACTGCTATCAAAAGAGCAAGTACCGTCTTCATTCTTGTTACCTAACTTATCACATAGTGCGTCGCTAACCATTTCATATAGAAATGTATTTGTTTTAGAGTTATCAATAATATATTCAATAACTTCTAATGTAAGTGCGTCAGCAAGTTTGTCTATTGTTTCTTTAGAAAGTGTCATCTAATAATTCCATTCAGCAAATTTAGATAGTCGTGCTTGATTCTTTTTGAGAGAGTCAAGTGAGTCTGCTACGTCATCTTCTTCAGCATCATTTATTAGTTGCTGTTGAGAATCATCAACATCATATAGTTTCATCTTAGAACGATCAATACCAACTACAAATTTTCTATTAACAGTTGGATCATTGTATCTATTCTTAAGTTGTTTAACCAAGATTTTATTTTCTGCCTCTAACTCGTCAGTGCTGATAAGAGCGAACATGAGATCAGCAGTGGCAGGTAGACCAAAGGATTCTGAAGTATCAGTAAGGTCAACATCGCTATTACCATAACCAGACCTAGTAGTCTGAGTAGCGGATACAATTGGTACATCAAACTCACAGGCAAGACCTCTAAGTTCTTCAGCAATTGCTTTAACATAGGTGTAAGAATTTACAATAGCACCTTTGTATCTAACACTAGCGCAGATGTTAAGATAATCTATAAAGATTATATCAGGTTTGAATTGTTTTTTCAATACCAAATCATTTAATAAAGAACGAAAATGTCCTGCATGTGCAGATGCTGTAGGGTATTCTTTAATTATAAGTTTACCTTTAGTTTTACGTTGAAGGTCAGAGATCTTAGATCTAAACATTACTTGTGGAACATCAGTTAAGTCTTTGATGTTGATATTGAGACAGTTTGCATCAATTCGTTCAGCAATTTTTTCTTCTGCCATCTCAAGTGTAACATAGAGAACGTTACGCCCTTGCATGAGGGCGGCGCTAGCCATATGGCACATGAATAAACTTTTCCCGACACCAGTACCAGCAAGTGCGACATTGAGAGTCTTATTAGGGATACCACCTTTTGTAATATGGTTAAACTTCTCGAGATCAAACGGTATTTTTTCTTCATCTCTATGATAAAATTCATATCTTTCGTCAGCAGATTCTATGTAGTCATGACCAATATGTTCGTCAAAAGATACACTCAAAGCATCCTGTAGTATTGAAGGAATTGCATCCTTCTTTACTTTCTTATCTCCACCATCAGCAATCTTAATAGACTGCATGAGTGCATTATAGATAGCACGTTCTTGACACCATTTTTCTGTTGCATCAACTAACCAATTGAAGTCAACCCACTCATCAGTGTAAGAAGCAATTTGATCTATAGAGCACTTATATGTCTCATCTGTAACATCATTTCTTTGTCCTAAACTAATCCTAAGGACTTCTTTCGTGGGCAACTTATCATACTTACAAGAGAAATTTTGAATTTCTTCAAAGATAGTTTTATCTACATTGTTTTCAAAGTATGATGTGTCGAGATGAGGAATAACTTTTCTATAGTATTCTTCATTACACAAGAGGTTCCGAACAATCGTTTCTTCTATCCTCTCAGTTGCCATAAGCAAACTCCTTTTCTGCTGCTTGATCAAGTTTCGTCATGACCTCGGGGGTGAAATACTTTTCGGGATCAGCAAGGACAGCAGAAGGATAAACGGAAGATTCGCCAATAAGAACTCTATTGCCGTTCTTTCCAAAGATCCCGTGGTCAATGCCGAGTTCCAAGAGTCCATAGTATTTGTCGAGACCACGTTCATCAAAAAATAGACGTGTTGCAATTTTACTACCCTCCACTGTTAAACGAGATTTTTTTGCTTCACACTTTATTATACTACCCACAACTTCTTTTTTACTATCACGTTCTTTACTCTTTGTAAGATAGATGATACTAGATGCTGCATACTTGAGACCAGTACCTCCACCCATTTCTTTTGTGGGAACATAAGATCCTATTACATCATATGTATGATTAGTAACTAGCATAGGAACGTTTGCTTGTCCTAGTTTCAAAGTCAATACACGGAAAGCACCTTTGATCAACTGACTTTTGGTCATGTCTCTAACTTGTTTATCATTAGAAACATCCTCCATTTCCTTAGAGGTTGAAAGCATACCAAGACTGTCTAAAACAAACATCATAGGTACACGTTGATCTTTTGGTTCTTTCAAATACTTATCAAGAATCCTACTTGCCTGTGTACGAAATTCTTCAATCGTAGAAACAGGCATCATAATCATACGCTTAGAGTCAATACCACGTTCTTCAATCATAGATTTAGAAATTGCTGACTCAGACTCAAAATATATAACTCCTCCTGTAGGATTGAGTTCAAGGAAATTGCGAACAACACTCAAAGCAAAGAATGTTTTACCTGTGCTTGACTCTCCTGCAAGTGCAGTAACTTTGTTAGAAGGAAGACCTCCATAAATCGACCCACTAACTAACGCATTGAAGATATAAGAACCAGTATCAATATAACTTGTGATATCTCCTGCAGCGATCCCTTCACTAACTTTACTAGCGAATTCATTTCCACTATCTTTAATTACAGTATCTAAGAATCCCATTGTGTTGCTTCATCCTCATAAAAATTTACATAATTATATTCTTTGCTCATAAGTTTAGCAAAACCAAGAGCAGTTGTATAGTCCTCAAACAATTTAATGCTATCAGGACTAACCTGACCTACGACTGAGTTGGTCCAGGTGACAACGAAAACCTTTTTAGTCATCCAAAGAATCTATCAAGGGTGACGATTTTCTTACTTGTCCAACCAATACATTCTAGCACATTTTCCAGAGGTTTCAAGAAAGATTTATCAAACTGTAGATTATGATCAATATAATTGTCTAGTCCAAACTCTTTTGGTATTTCACTGAAGTATGAAATACAGTTTTCCATGATTGGATTAGGCATTTTTAAATACACAAACTTAATCTTCTCACCTTCTTGAATCATCTGATGTTTGTTTTGAATGTTGTTCTTACGAATGTAATAGTTGTACAACAATGCACCCCTTACATGAATAGGTGTGCCTTTCTGATAGATATCAGATTTACTTTGATACTTGTTCAATCCATTTACTCCTCGAGGAAAAGAGATCTCAGAATAATCCTGAGAGTTTGTCTCTTTCTTGATGTCTTCAATGTATTTAATAAGATCATCATTAGTCTTAGTAACAATCATCTTAAAAGCATCATATAGTTTTGTTCTAAAATATGCAGGGGTAGAAGACCTAGCAGTTTCTAGTCCCATGATTTTTAGTTTAGGTTCTTTGTATCGAACCCCTTCACTATCCCATACATTTAAAATGTATCTTTTCTTAGCAGTCCAAATACCACGATCAGCGATATTTTCCCGCTTCATAGTCATCTTCTGGTCATAGGCATTGACGTAACGGGCCAACGTTTCATAAGAACTCTCAATATACTTCTCAAATTCCACCTCACAGATCTTGTTAAGGAACCCAACAATACTCTCAGTAGTCTTTTCTCGTTCTTTGTATATAACCTCGACCAAAGGACCAAGATTAAGGTAGATGGAATCAGTATCTGAAGCAATAACATAATCAACCTCCTCTGTTTTAAGTATTTTGTTTAGATAAGCATTCATTTTGTTTTCTATCCAACGGATAGAAACCTGACCAGATAATGTAATAGCTTCTGCGTTGGCAAGTTTATAATAGCGAAAATGTTCATTACCAATAGCACCATAAGCACTATTGAGAGAGATCTTTTTCGCCATTTGAATGTTATTACATCTAGCAATTTCATTTCTTAGTTCTACACTAGGATTTTTTTCATACTCCTTCATAGCAGTGATCATTTTCTTCTTGAAAATAACACGCTCGTCATACATCTTCTGCATCAACTGAGGCAGAAACCCCTGCTTTTCTATGCTGTACTGAGCACCATTAGCACAGACAGCAAATTGACCATCAATATTTACTTCCTCATTGAGGATCTTATCAACAGTTACTGATGGATGTTTAACATCCTGCAGTGTCTCAGGGGAGATGTTGTACTGCATGATTAAATGAGGGTATAGACTATTTAAGTCAAATGATACCACCCAATCATACATTCCAGGATTAGGTTCCTTAACGTATGCACCTGCATACTTTTCATCTTTATTACTTTCCTTTTTAGGAGGAATAGCAATCTTCCTTTTAAGAAGTTCTACGTAGATATAGTTGTCCCACATACGAACTTGTGAAAACACATCTTCGTAGTTGACCTTAGCATCATACGCCATTGTAAATGCTAGGTCAAGTAACTTCATTTTACTATCAAGTTTATCAACCAGACGAACGTCATGGATGTTGTACTCGATAAACTTTTGCCAGTCGTTTTCATAGAACTCTTTGAACGTATCATACTCAGAGTGATCTAGTTTTTTCTCCCCGAGTTCGACAGAACAGATGTAGTCCAGTTTGTAACTCTCTTGATTAGAGTACGTAAACTTTCTGTATAGTTCCAGATAATCCAACGTAGCAATCCCTGGAAGATCATAGGCAATTTGCTTTCTCCCTTTGATATAAATCTCTCGTCTAGAGATAAGATTCCACGGGCTAAGAAAACGAGTATGGCGATCACCAAGTACCCTATGAATGCGCCCAGCAATATAGGGAATATCAAAAAGCTGAACATTCCAACCAGTAATAACATCAGGATAATTTTGTGTCCAATACTCTAAGAACGCTTGAAGCATTCCAGACTCAGTTTTAAAGTGTAAGTAATCAACTTTATTGTCTGTGTTTTTAAATGGACGAGCACCCCAGACTGTAATGCGACCAGTGTGAGAATCCTTTAGCGAAATAGCAAGGATCTCTTGATCAGCAGTTTCAATATCTGGGAATCCATTCTCTGCAGCAGTTTCAATATCAATGTTGAATACACGAATTTGTTTGGGATCAAAAGTTAAATGATCAGCAGGATATTCTTCAGCAATGTACTGATACAAATACCGTGTGTTTCCATACACTTGCATGTTGGTTGCATCACGGTATCTTGCTACTGTTTCTTTTGCATCAGAAATAGTTCCTTGCTTCATCGGTTGCACACACTCTCCCTCTAGTGTTCTCCACTTAGAGAAATTAGAAGAGGGCAGGTATAGTGTAGGGTTAAATTTAACCTTGTAACTAAATGCCTGCCCACCTTCATATCCGCGTACTAGCAGATTATTTCCTGCTTGTTCAACGTTTGTGTAAAACTTCATTCAATCAAATTCTTTTTCTTTTTAGAAACTTCTTTAGAAGTATTAACCATTACAATTATATCAGAAGAACGAAGAGCAACCTCAGTATCATCAGAATACTGTGGCCACTTCTCACCATCAACTGTTACAGGGTTGATAAGAATACAGTCTGGTTCTCCCAGTACAGCATCTTCAACCGCTTCTACCTCGGCAATTATCCAAGGTTCACTTTGAATCTTAAGTAGTTTCTTTTCCATCTTTTAGAGAATCTGGTGTACTATCCTTTGAGTCTTGTGTAAGACGATTATTATACGCTTCAATGATTGCTGCTTTAGGTTGACTGATAGTAGTAACTAAATCAAAACCAATCTGAAACATTGCTTCATCCGTGTAAGGATTCCACTTGCTCATACGAAGATTATAACCCTCATCAGTTAAACTGTCTATCTCTAGTACATAAGGTTTAGCAAAAGAAAAACACACAGGTGGTTTTCCTTCGTTCTTTGCCTCTTCACTTTCCCACACATTAGCAAGATCAGTAATGATCAGTTGCCCTGTGTATTTCATATTAACGACTTGAATCGTCATAGATAATTCTCTCCAAAGGTTCGTCAGGTATTAGATCGTCTAGATATTTCTCCACATAAAACTGTTCCTTATAGATTTGTAAAATATCTTCACGAGGGTCACTCACACTTACAACTCTATCCATGTTCAATCTAAAGAACTGGTTTTTTGCAAATGGATTCCATGGTGAAAATTGAACATTAAACTGTGGTTCATTGGTTTGTGTAACCATTGAAGAAGGAACAGTTCTGGTCATGGAAATGATTTGAGGATGGACTATTGCATAACCAACAACCTTTTTAAATGTAGAAGTGACTTCATAGAAATCACCTATCACTCTCACTCCGTCCGAAAGCACGCAGATTTTGATACTCATGCTTTTTCCTCAAACCATATTTTATTATACACCAAAAAAGCGAGACGTGCAAGCCTCGCTTTTAAATTGTTATGCTGCCTCACCATACCAGACTTTTCTCTTCTCTTTATCAGGTAATTCTTTGATTAGATCAATGGTCAATAGTCCGTCAACATATGTAACGTTCTCGACCACAACATCAGATCCTAGTTGCCAGTTCTTAGAAAATGATCTGTTTGAAATACCTTGGTGGGCATATTGTTTATCCTGTTTTTTCTTTTTTGCTGTAACAGTTAATACATTTCGTTCTGTTTCCACTCCGATATCTTCGCTTGAAAATCCAGCAAGAGCGATTTCAAGAGTGGTTCTACCATCACGTCCGTTAACAACATTGTATGGTGGATAGTTAGTTCCAGCTCCTGCAAGAGCTTCAAGTCTATTGAATGTTTCATCGAATCCTATTGAAAATGGGCTGTAGATATTAAAGTCTACCATAGTGTCCTCCTTAAAGCGACATAAGTTTACGTGACCCGTTAGGCATCACATTATTATTTAAACATAATAGCATAAAAAAGAGGGTGTGAGAACCCTCTGAATTATATACGGTTTACTAGACCTTCTTTTTTCCTATATTATACTTTGATTCTAACGTCCATTCACCTTTTTCTTTAAATGAAATAACTTTAATTTGGTTGAGTGGTGCGAGTTCTGTTACTTGCGAGTTATCCACAAGGCGTACGAGACCCCAATCAGATAGTAACTGAGCAATACGATTTCTACGCTGGACATCGTTCTGAGTTATGTTAGCATTCTTGCCGTCCAAGGCAAATAATTCTTTGAAGTGTACGATATAATACTTACCTTGCTTATGCAAAATATGACATGATTGATAAATTTTTCTTTCTTTGCGTGATGCAACTCCAATTCTTGTTAAAGTCTCACGTACTTTTAGGAAGTCATCTGGTTCTTTAAGAACCACTTCAATCATATCTGATTGCTTCCACTGGACGACAGTTTCGACACTCATCTCATTCCACCTTTATCTAATAATTTACGTATAGTTTCTAAATCGTCTAGTGATAGAATCCTGATTGTCTCAAGAGCTTTGGTATAACTGTATCCAAAGTATTCCTTTACATCATCAAGGTATTCAATCGACTCTTTCTTACCAAAGGTATTCTTACGAAACCTCGGTCGTAAACTATTTATATAAAAATCGTATTGTAACCGCCTATCAAGATGCCAGTTTTTGTTCATTTCATTAGCGAAAAGAATACTATCTGTGTGTCCAGACAATGCTTTATTAACGATCCAAGTGTTGTATTTCTTCTCTAAAGATGGATCTTCATCCATCAAATTCTTTTTTGTTTGGTTGATACTTGAGAGCAAGTCCCAGGTTTCACTACCGAATCTTCTTCCCATGATTGTTTATTCCAATGTCTGATTACTCCCGCTACAATAAAACAATTGGTAACGAGATAGGCGAGTAGTATAAAAGTTCTGACTACACATATAATATTATCATACTTTTGTGTAGTTTCATCTTGGAATGATCCAAGAGCATATTTCCATACTTTCCACATTATACCCACTCTGGTCTGCGTTCTGGTTTCCTTAGGTAATTATCATGTACCCATGGTTTAGATGCAATGTATCTTTTATAAGCAGTAAAGATATCAATACTTGTGTCGTACTTGAACTCATCAGGTCCTGCAAATACAAATTCAAATGAATACTCTCTGACGTGTCTAATGTATTGGAATGGAAATATACTGTCTGCATGTAGGATAGTAGATTCACAACTATGAACCTTACCATACCTGTGTGTATACTCTTTGCATAATGCTAGACCATGAAGAATCAACCACGACCAGTTGTCTTGTGCCCAGATAGTACAAGGGTGATTACGAAATGCACCCTTCTCTGTCTTGTATGGTGTTCCATCTAACTTAGGTAGGTCACCGAAACCACGACCCCATTTCTTAGAACCTACAATAGATAACATTTGACAAGTTTCTAGAGGCATCTTGACAATGTGTTTATCAGGTAATACCTGAGCAGATTTGATCGGGTCAGGATCAGTAACAAATATATTCATTCAGATGATCTCCATTCTTTTCTCATTGTAACATAAGTTTTATTCTTCGCTACAATATCTCTAACTTTTTTAAATATCTTTGCAGACTTAGCAAAATCACACGTAGCATGGTCAGGTTCTTGTGGTAAGACTTCACCATCCTTATACTTCTTACCATCTCTATGATTAGCATAGCGTCTTGATCTAGTGAAACCCATCTCTAAAAACTTACGACACATATCCATACCGATGAAATCTTTTTCATCTCGGTAATCTAGATACATGCCGAAGATATGATTAGAAGATTCTACTGCAATCTCTGGTGTCTTAAATCTCCAATGAGCACAGATATCGTCAGTATAAGGGCGAACCAGTAGAACTCCTTGCTCTCCCCTTCCAATACGATAAAGTTTACGAGTTTCCTCATCTGTAAAATCAAGTCTCTTATAGTCGAGATCATAATCAAACTCCTTCATTTATGCAGTGGTAACTCCTATGACTCTTGCGTTAGGATTACGAGCAAGAGCAACTTGTCTTGCCTCTTGAAAACTAACTGCATGTACTGTCTCGGTGAATACCTGACCTGCGACGAATAGTGATACTTTACACTTCATAATTAAATAGGACTAACTCCTTCCTTTGTGCTTGTACTCTATTATAGCATCCCACAGACCGCATGGTGTAAGTGTGTGCAAATTCCGCAACTGTCCACTCCTTAAAACGATCACGAATCAATTGCGACGAATTGTATGATATAAGTTGATGCCCATCAAACTGATCACAAACAGTAGCAAAACCATCGTGGTCAAACCCTTTGTGCATGTTTCCTTTCTTTCCATATAAGTTTGATTTAATTTCATATGGTGGATCTAGGTAAGTGATGATAGATTCATCATCAGTTAACAAATCGTTATAATTATTGTTAGTAATTTTCCAGTTCTTTATTAAGGTAGAATAAGTTTTAAGATTATCTATACCACGTATGGAAAAATTGGATTCACTTGCTTGTGGTGAGAAGGAAGAACTCTCAGTGAGACCAGAGAAAGAACACTTATTAATAATATAAAAAGCAACTGCTTTATCTTTGTATCCAATATCGTCTTCATTAACTTTCTCCTTAGCATCTAAAAATAATTGTTTAGCAGAACCTGGATCTGGATGTCTCTGTTTTAATTGTATAAGTTGATCATAGAGGTAGTTACCATCGTCTCTTAATGCTGTCCAAAAAATATATAATGGTTTATATAAATCGTTGACCCAGATAGGTAAATTAGGATAACGTTTAGTAACTTCTATAGCAACACTACCACCACCTAAGAATGGTTCACGATACTCTTTTGCCTGGGTAAGGTCTGGGAGGAATCGGAACAGGTTTGCTAGTGCCCTGCTCTTTCCCCCTGGATATCGTAATGGTGTTTTCAGTGACTTGAGTGTTCGGGGCATTGTACTTAAGATATTCAAAAAAGGTCATTTTTAATTCTTTCTGAGTCATACCGCAATGGTCTGCGGCATCTGGTAAATTCATTTTAGCATGAAAAAGTGCTTCGTGTGCTTCTTTAACATTTTCTGGTGTTGTTTTATTCTTCTTCTTCAACACTCTCCAACTCCTCAATAGCATCAACTGGTACTTCATTACCATCTATACTATACCAGTGTTGTGGTATACCGATACTATCTTTTCTTACACCTAAGTATGCTAGGTCTTTAAAAGTATGCTCACGTAGCATTGCCTGTAAACGATAGTGTATTAGTTCAGATTTTTTCATACTTTAGTTTTCCATTCAACTCCATCTAACATAATCTCTGTAAGACATGCTAGAGTATTAATTTCTTGATCTGCAACAAACTGAATTTGATATTGATACTTAGCAATAA
>VTLG01008392.1_pt1 | contig 12474 bp, 7 predicted proteins | sample 4694571 | NCBI WGS metagenome assembly VTLG01 (sample SAMN12604809, study PRJNA352737) | marine metagenome | biome: ENVO:00000447; feature: ENVO:00000209|ENVO:00000569|ENVO:01000036; material: ENVO:00002151; isolation source: viral sequences binned using virsorter ... | reverse complement strand
ACCTTGAATACCAATAGATGCAAAATAGTTGAAGCAATTCAACCACTCTACACGCATACCGTTAGTAATCTTTACACCAACTTGGTTAGGTGTAATAAATGTGCACTCATTAAAAAGTACAGAACTATGCAGTGATGCAGCGTTTAGGTTTGCACCATCTAACTTAGCACCACGTCCTGCATCTCCTTGGTTATATCCGTAAGGATCTGAACCTGATACTACGCTACCTTTTGTATTTACCGTGACTCTTTCAATATATGGACTCTGTGTAGAGTTCATACTTGATACTACTTCAAATGCATATCCATCATCATTACTACTATCGTAGAAAAAATCTTTAATTGTTAAGTCTGAGATTTGAGAATCACCAGACATTATAAATGCAGTATTGCTACTTGTTGCACCTGTTGGTTTAACCTGTGTAGATCTTAGGTTTGTTCCACGTAATGTAACGCCATCAGGAATAGTTAGTGGGAATGCTTCTTGAAATTCTCCAGATGCAACTACAATTGTATCACCCGATGTAGCAGTGGAGAGTGCTTTTTCAATAGTTAAAAATGCTGTGTCAGGATGTTTACCATTTGCACTACCATTAGCAAGTGTAGTAACATTAGAACCATTTGCTGCGACATAATAAGTCTGACCAGGACCGTTCGTAATGTCGGCAGCGAGCATTGTTGTAGTAACCTCACCTGTGTTAGGTTTCTGGTTTGCTACCTCTATTATATTTGATCCATTTCTAGCGTATAATTTCTTATCCGCTATATTAAGAGCGACCTCACCGTCTTCTAAATTAGAAAGTGTCGGTACTACTGCCGCTGTTGTCGATCTCTTTAGCTTGATTCTCGTTGCCATCTAAGTCATTCTCAGATTGTTGTTCAGTATTCATACTATTTAACTGACTTTGTAAGTCAGCTATTTGTGCTTCCATCATTACGTTTATCAGTGTCAATTCAGATATTTTTTTCTGTAATGTAGAAATAACAATTTTTGCGTCCATGTTCTAAAACGTACCACCGTCGATTGTATCTGTCCACACAGGAACACCCGCTGCTGTTACGGTAAGCACTTGGAATGATGTGCTAACATCTGATCCTGTGCCTGGTGAACCCATGTTTGCAGCTGCAGTTACTTGCATTGCACCCGCAGCGTTACCATAAACGATACCATTAGAGGTAAATGAACTAACTCCAGTTCCACCATACTGCACTTCAAGGTCAGTATCAAGTTCTAGATCACCTAAAACAACGGTACCACGTTGTGTGACACCGAATACAGTGTTGTTATCTGTTGCTTCTTCAATAAATGTCCAAGCACCAGCTCCATCAGCACCACCTGTACGGTCATAACCAAAGAAACCAAACTTGTTAGTTCCAGAAGCATTATAGTGGATCTTAACACCACGATCTAATGCATCGTCAGCACCACTCACAGTAACAAGAATAGAACCAGATGCCATTGTTTGAGACAAGTTATTGCTCAAAGTAAGTGTTTTAGATCCAGTATTAATAGCAGAAATAGTTGTGCTGTTAGGAATACCAGTTGTTGTTGATGTAACTGCGTCACCAACTTGTAACTGAGAAACGTCATCTACAACAACGTTTGCCTGACCACCAGCTGCAGATGCAGTCATAGTAACAGGAGTTGTTGGATCTCCTAATTCAATTGTAGGATCATTAACTGACATTGAAGCAGAGTTCACTGTAGTTGTAGTTCCATCAATTTGTAAGTCACCTTTTATAATAACAAGACCACCCGCATCAGTTGTAGGATCGGGGTCAAGTATCAATTCTTGAACAGAGTTGATAGTAGATAGTGTATTACCATCTAATTTAAGGTTGTCAATCTCAATAAAACCAGTCTGAGTTGTGCTTCCAGAAATAGTTGTAGTTCCATTAAAGGTTACACCATTTTGGAAAGTAGTCGTTGAGTTGACTGTTAGTGAATCTCCTGATGCAGTTCCAAGTGTTGCATTGTCATCTACATTCAAGTCTTTAATATATGCTGTCTTAGCAATACCAACACCACCATCAAACGTAACACTAGCGGTGTCAACGTTAGATGCATCTGTAGTGTTTGCAAAATTTACCTTACTAGTTGATGTGGTTCCGACCTCAATGTCTGCACCGTCAATCTTTAGTTTATCGCTTGTTGTCTCATCATAGACAATAGAAGCATCTTTGTTGTTACCAAAGATTAGTTTCATATCGTCAGCGATACGCAAGTCGGGAGTTCCTGCTGCTCGCTTGATGTCCAACGTTGCATCCGCATCAGTAAAGACTAACTCTACATCACCTGTAGTTCCAAACTCTACTTCCTGACCATCCTCAACTACTATCTTACCTGTGCCATTTGCACGAAGAATAAGGTCAGCATCAGTTGTGCTAGTTGTAATAAAGTTACTGTTAATCTGAACATCATCAACTAACCAGTCGTCAATTTTTTTATTACTATCGACTAGTACAGATGAACTAGCGGTAAGTGTGCCATGAACATGATCTAACATGTCCATAAAGTATCTACCACCTACAATTTGTGCAGCACCATTGTTGTCTCCAACAAATAGTCTATCTCCTGCGTTTGCTTGAGTTCCGTTTGCTCCTGTAGTAATGGCGAGTTCACCAAATGTAATACTACCAGGTGCGGTTGAACCAGTACTCCTTTTAATTAGAATATTGGATGCCATTAGAAGCTACCCCCATTTACTGTTATGTTATTTAATACGTTTGTGGCAACAAATTTTGTATTTGTTGCATCATATACAAGCACTGAACCGTCTGCTAGTCCTCCTTGAGAAGTGTCTGTTAAATCAACGTCAGACATACCTCCCAGTGAACCGCCACCGCCACCAGCTGCTACTCTAGTTACTTTAGGGACTGATTGATCCCCAAATCTTAATCTTGCCATTTAAAGTGTTACTCCCTCAAGAACGCTTACAGATCCTTCTAACACCCTAGTTTTTTGACCAGTTGTTGAAGTTATAACGACATCATATACATATCTCCCTGCCTTCATTGCAGTGGTAACTGCGTTACCTAGAGATAATTGTATCTGTCCAGATGTAGGAGGAGTTAATATTGCTCCAGTTACTGTGGTGGACGTGCTACTTGTATAATGCTTCTTTATCTTACATGCCACTGTATACCCAGTTAAATCAAATAAAGTTCCATTATCATTCTCAATTGTAAAATCGGTAATGAAATCAGAACCCTGATAGATTATTAAATTGGATACAGCAGAAGCCATTAGTCAAAAGATTCCTGTATTATTTAGCTTAACTTTATTTATCCTCTTTCTGAACTAAGTTGTTCACAAGTGCCTTCAGTTCAGCAACTTCGTCTTGCAATTCTTTTAAGGTACGATCCTTCTTCTTTGCATTTGCTCTTGCTTTTATGTAAGCGTCATACTGTGTAGTATCGGTGTTGAGTATTGCGTTAGACGCAGGATCCCTGCCAAGGGCATTGTGACCCTCAACAGGGATTAGTTCAATCTCTTCCATTATGCTAATGCGATTCCTCTTAAATCCTTAACTCTTGGTATGTATGGTTGATTATGATTTAGTAAACTTATCTTGATCTGGAATCCATCAAACTCATCTACATCTTCTACAGTATACTCATAATCTGTAAATGTAACTAGATCATTTTGTGGAACCAACTCACCGTTGTCTGGTCTTCCTGTAGTGTTAAAGAACTGGAATGGTAGTTCATCTAAACTATCTACATAACCAACAGGAATTAATTTGAACATTACTACAATCTTAGAATCAGTCCAAGTGTTTGCAGCAAGCATAACTTTAAGTCCAGTAGCACTCTTCTCTAACCTTGCAACTTTAGTAATATAGTTTCCTGCACACTCTGTTCCAATTCCAGATGTGGGTTCAACATTGTTAATTATATTTCCAGTTGTGATCATGTCGCATCTAGTTAAATCAACAACAGGTGATAAGTGCGATACCTCAGAGTCAAGATTTAGTTCAAGAGTAAGTGACTTAACACTATTCATTCTATTAATTTCATTAATTTGGTTTGCAACAATCTTAGTAGCAGGGAAGTAATTCTCTTCTCCGATAGTTACATCTTGGAAATCACTATCCTTTACAAAGGATGTTTCAGCACTAGATCCTGATGGGAAAGGTCCGCAAGAGGTACCACTTGTTCCTTGAACTCTAGCAACCATGCTAGTTCTAGGTTCTAATTGACTTTGAATTTGTGGTGTAAGAACATCCCATGAAACGTTTTGAGATGCAACTATAGTTCCACCACCACCTTGTATACCAGTTCCTGCATTAACTCCAGAAATTTGTAAGTTGTAACTATGTGGACTGTTAATTGACTGAACACCACTACTATGTGTCTTGTTAATCTTAGTAAGAGGTATACCATCAAAGTTATAACATTCTACTACTGCACCAGATGAGTGTGTCTTTCCAGTTGATGATCCAGATGTTCCAGTATGATTTCTACCGTTAGTAATAAAGTTAACTTGTTTATTATTAGTTGAACTTAAACTAGAGTATGCAATGATCTCGTCCTCACTACCATCTTCAGCAGCACCAAGTATTCTAATAAAACCAGGATTTGACGAACTTACAGCAGAACCACCTATAGTAGTATGGAATCCGTTGTTTTCTGCAATTTCACAACTAGTATCTGTAGAACTTAATCCCGATGCAAGTTGACTATTTGCAACTTCTGATATAACACCACTAAGTTTTAAGTAGTTAAGTGTTGATTGCATTCCATGATTACTATGGAATATTCTAATTAAATCACTACCCGCAGTTGTCTTAAGTGAGTTTGTTCCTAAGTTCAATGAACCACCATTGCTCTCACCTAACTCACCATTTTCTAGGAGAAGTTTAGAGGGTGACGCTGTGGTTGGTAGTGTAAATTCTGCTCTGTAAATCTTGAACATCAAATCTTCATACTGAGAAGGAGTCCAAGTAGACGCATTTTGAGACTTGAATAAGACACCGATATATGGTTGTTCAGATATCTTTTCACCAATATGTGCAGCATCAATAGCGTCATTGCCAAGAAGTGAGATGAATACTTTGTACTGATTTGAGTCAGATGTCAACACCATAGCATGTTCTGTTCTGTATGGTATAAACACAGGTGCTTTAAATGTAAATGTGGTTGGTTTAGAAGCATCTGTAGATGTAAATACATCTTCTGCTTGCTTAACTACCTTAGAGAATGGTAACACTGTCTGTGTTGGATTACCATTTACCACTGTTCTAATATCTAATGCAACAGGGATCTCTTCATCTTTAGTAAAGAAGAATATATCAATTTTAGTTAGGAATACTCCACCCTCAAGAGTTGAGTCTTCCACTAAGAAAGTTTGTGCTAATGGGTCAACCCATCTAGTTTCTTCACTCTTACTTTGTGTAACATTAACTAATGTTCTAGCGTCAAGTTGTGCCTCAGATGTTACCTTTGCATTTCTAACAGAGATAATTGTCTCTTGTGTTGTTTGTAAAATACCTGATGCAGTAAATTCTGCCTCACCGCTAGAATCTGATACTCCAACAACTTTACTATCAGTGCTATCGTCACTAAGTCTGAATAACTTTGTTCCAGTCTTAAATGTAAGATTACCAGCTTTACTTGGATCATCAATAAAGAATGAACCTCTAAGATTACCTTTCTTGTCTGTAATTAAATCTTTATTAGAAACTTTTGCAACTGCACCACTTGTCTCTCCGACTAGGTAATCATTGAGTTTAGGAGAACCATAGTAATTACCTTTAACTTGATCTGCAAGTGATTTAGTATCAATATTAATAAAAGTCAAGTTAGAAGTATAATCAGTTGTTGTGCTTATGTCAGTGCCATCAAGAGGGTTAATTGAAATATTCTCGTTAGGAGCTGATATTCTTGCCTTAAACCTAAATTTACCGTTTCCTTTTTTGACATAGACTGTTTCTCCTATTTGGAATGGAATATTGTTAGTTTGTGAATCTGTGCTTGGATCTTTAACAACACCAATTATTTTAGGGGTAATTAGTTTTTTAGGTATAGCAATACCATCAAAGAATGCGAAAAACTTAGTTCTTGGTTTTAATTTTTGACATACAAACTCAATGTTTCTAGAACGCATGAACTGTATATGCTCGACTGATACAACCTTACTACCCAATGACTGTTGCTCAATCACAGGAGTAACTCTATATCTTACACCTGTTCTTGATTGTTTTGTTGTAGTTGTAGTTGTAGTCTTGATGGTTCTACGTTGCTGTCTCCTACCTTTTCCGCCAGGATCTCTCCATGCTCCAACCTGTCTATTGACATCGGTTCCAGTCCATGTTGTTTTCCATGAGTTCCAATGTATAGGAGAGAAACCATTTTGATCTGCATTATATTCTCTAACTGTGGTTAAGAAGTTACCTTCTACAACAGGACCTTGAATAGGATTGAGTGATTTTGTATCTACCCAGTTATCTGACTCAGGAAATAGTTCTACGTCACCAGTGTATGTAAATACGTTAAATGGGTTAACGTTTTCCACAGCTGATGCGTATGGTTGGTCAATTAATACAGTAGATGCGTATGGAAGTGTTATGATTTCATCTGTCTGCTGTACATTTGTACTACTTGTGCTGTATTGTAGAGGAACCTGTGTAGTATAGTGAGCAGGACGCATTTGTCCTCTTTCAAAGTCAGTGGATACTCTATAATCAGGATGTAATGTATCAGCAGTAGAAAGACTTGCAAAGTTATCTACAATAAAACCATTCTTAAATCTGTTAAGACCACTAGAATCTCTGATCTCCATATTTGCAGTATCACTCTCAAGTAATGATAACTGTGTATAGAATTCTAATGTCTTGATTCTATCTTCAAGAACCTGTATATCTCTAAATGTATATCTTTTGAAGTTTGTCTCTTCTATAGTAACATCTTTATCTACATCAAAGACATAAGGAGTGTATGATACAGTTGCCAAGAGCATTGCATCTTCCACATCTTCTGGTGCTTGTGGTCTTGTATTAGGTGCACCTTTTACAACTTGGAATACGCTTTCCTTACTAAGGAATAGTTTATCAACACGAGGTAAGTAATACTGTAAACTTAATGTGGTAGTATCGCTAATGCCAGGTATTCCAACTTCATTACTTGTAAATGCTCTGTTAACAAAATCAAAATACTTGGTAGCAGTCAATGTAAATGGAGACGCTTGAGTTCCACTACCAGTTATTTGCTGTGGGACTATGGGACGAAAATCAATTACATCTCTTAACTCAGTTCCTTCATAAGATGGGATAATTTTATAATCTCCCGCATCATAAGAATCAACAGTGTATGGATTAGTGCCATTAGAAGTAAAGAATCTATCAAAAATAACAAGTAACTTATGTGTTGGTGCTGCTACGCCAGCTTTTCTAGTAATTCTAGAATAATCATAGAACTGATCTCTTTGACCATCATCAAGATCAAAATTATCAGTAATATTTGTAGCACCTTGTACAATACCTCCAGATACAATTTTAAATGTAGCATTAGGTGAAGTCATATCTTCACCATCTGTAAATTTATCGTCTTCCACAGGAATGTAGTATATTCTATTGCCTGTAGTAGAAACAATTCTTCCTCTTGAACCAGAACTAGCACCTTCTATTACTTCATCTACAGCAAGAGAACCTAATAAGTTTGTATATTCAAAATATGGTATTTGAGGACTAGCTGAATCTGTAGATTCAAATATTGCCTTGATCTTAAATACATCAGCACATCCAAGAGATATAGAACTATCTTCTACTCTAGTTCCAAATCCACCAGTTACTTGAGTTAAACCATTTGATGATCCTAGAGAATCATTAATCTCTAAAACCTTCATTCTTTCTGTAGTTTTTGCCTTACCAGATCTATCTGAACTTGTCACAGTTCCTATTGCAATAATAGATGATGGTGCTGAACTGAATGTAAGTGATGCTGATGATGCATTAACGCTACTAGTTGTAAATCCTTGTCCATTAGACATGATTTGTCCATCACCTGTTCCACTGGTAACAATTACAATAAAACTATCGTTATCTGTTGCATTTACCCACTGAAGACCAGATCCTGCTGTAACTGATACAGATGTACTACTAATACCTGTGACAGCAACTGATGTTCTAAAACGTCCTGATGGGTTTATTGTGTTGTTATTATTTGTATTCTTTACAGCAGCATATCCAAGTGGTGTAAGAAGTTGTTTCTTAGTACCCTCTTTTAATTCTGGGCGAGTTCTAATTACACTACCAATTACTGCACCATTAGCAAGTGTAGTAGAACCAAGACGAGTAATGTTAATATTGAAATTATCAGTTACAGCAGTAATAGTTGCTTTGTGTGATGCACCATTATTTGAAAACTCTACTATGTCTCCTATTCTCAATTGAGACACAAAATTAGACAGTGTAGATGTAATAGTTGCAGATCCTCCAGAATGACCAGATAGAATAGGACCTGAGCCAGGTAATGCTACTTTAACATCTAATACTGCATCAGAAGTTCCATTTGAATTGTATGCATATTGCTTGATATCTCCAAATCCATAAGTTCTAACTGCACTGATAGTTCCATATGTTGCACCAGATGAATTATTTTTCTTTAATACCTCTCCTGCTACAAATGTTCCGTTAGTTCCATACAAATATGTTGTAGTGCCCGAAGACACTGCTGCAGCAAGAAATCCTGTAGCACCACTAGTAGCACCTACTACATAATCTCCTTGACTGCCACTAGTAGATCCTGTAGTCAATTTAGTGTAGAATTGTGTATCAATAATATTTGCACGATATACAGAGGTAGTGGAGTTAGAAGCAAGAGGTCCTGATTCATATGCTACGTTAATTACTCTTGTTTTACCAACAGTTGTACCACCAGCTGATTCTTTTAATTCCATTATAGAATACAAAGCTGGTGCTTCAACCATATTTGTCATAAGAACAAAGTTACCAAAGTCAGAGGTAACTGTCTTGTTCATTTCTGTATCAAATGTTCTTGGTTTTTCTACATCTTTATATGTCGTAGATAACCTTTCAGTTCTATAACCCTGAACATATGCACAACCTGAAGATAATTGTAATGATAATTTGTCTTCTGTAGGAGATACACCACCAGATGTCGTATCTGTTGATGCATATACACCACCATTAAATCCATCATCTAGATTTTCTTTTGCATCTATTTTAAATTTCTTAACATAGTAATTACCAGATTCCTCTTTTGTTCTAGTTGCTAGAATATCATTTATAAATCCTAGATCACTACGTTCTACTTTCTTTTCTACCTCACCAATATTAGTTCTAAGTAACTCAATAAAGTCTGCTGCGTTTGGTGATGTTAGTAACTTTTTAACTAATGTTAGTGTAATCTTAAACCTATCTGCACCAGGTGCTGAGAAGTTTGTGCTTCCTATAGCATTATCATATAATGTTGCGTCTTCATCAGCGGTTACGATTCTTTCTTCTACTTTAAGACCAACCTTGTATGATGGGTTAGTGTCATACTGATCTAAGATAATAGTTTGTTCCGCAACATTTACAAAGTATCCTCTTGTAAAGAAGACCCCTGCACCCACACTAGCAGTAGAACCTATAGATGTAGCAGCAGAGTTAAGTAACTGTGCTACTGGTGTACCAGCTGCAATAGTGGTTGATGCGTAAGTTATATCGCTTTCGCAAGTAAATGTTTCTCCTGCAGAAAATGTGCTAGTTGTATTGTCGTCTGCTTTTTGTAAGTAATTTAGATAGAATGTGATATTACTTCTTGTAGATGTGGCAGCACTTATTGAAAATAATATACGAGCACGAACACCAGAGGTAGATCCTTTGATGATTGTACCATCTAAAGCAGTTCTATAATTTTCTACGTCTAAGTTAAGATAACTGTTTTGAATTAATATACATGACACGTCTTTGTTCAAAGTAATGCCACCTGGCACAACCATAGAACCTTCCTTATAAACACCTTGACCAAATGTGTCTATCTGATCTTGCAATAAAGTTTGCAGCGTAGTAAGTTCCCTAGCTTGTACAGGGAAGCCAGGTTTAAATAATACTTTCAGAAACCCTTTACTTTTATCGAAATCGTCGAAGTAAGGAGCTATATTGAGGTTCGTATTCTGTGCCATTTAGAATTCAATTACTACTTTTAGCTCTTCGTTTTGGTCTGCCGAACGAGTGATCGGGATCCTATTATCTAGGTATAAAATTTCACCTGAGTTTAATTCAATTTCTTCGTTGGCATAACCTTCGACAAATGATAAACCTAATTCATAAACAGATACACCAATAGTTATCTGTGTTAGTGGAACGGATGCTGTTCCAAAGGATGCATTTGGTGTTGCAGTAAAGTTGTTTGTAGATCCAGTAATCTGATTATTACCAGAAAAAGCAATTACGTTTCCGTTGACTGTACCATCAGTCTCATCTTGATAATACTTCAACACTTTGGTTGTTGCATCATATGATACAACTAATCCTGTTGCATTTGTGGTTGCTTGGGTGATAGTCTCACCTGGTGCAAATGTACCACTAGGTGTTCCTGCACCTGACTGTGGAAATATCAATGCTTTTACAGCAGATCTAGTATTCTGACTACAAACAGTTGTGGTATTATAATCAGTGGGATTTAATACAAGACCAACTCTTCTGTAAGTCAAATCATTAGGAAAATCAATAAACGCACTAGTAGTTTCTAACTTACTAGCAAACATCAATCTATATGCACCTAATTCTCTTACGGAATCAAAACCATGTCCACCGTTAGGAGGAAGAACAACATCAAGTGCAGCGTTAGATCCATTACCAACATTAGGAATAAGACTTACATCTATAGATGCAAAACTATATCCAGAACCCGCTTGTGTAATTGTAACAGAGGATATTGAACCAGATACAATATTAACTGTGCAAAGTGCTTGTGTTCCACCATTTACATTATAATCACCACGAACAGGAACATTGGTAAATTGTCCATTATTATAACCAGATCCTGCATTGCTGATAACAACAGTATCAACGGATCCTGCATTTGCAGCAGATGTTACAAGTGAATTCGATAACACAGGGATAAATTCTGAAGTAACAAACTTTAGAATATTATCTGCATCAATAGTATAGAGATATTTCCATCTGTATGAATATACGCCAGGACTATCTGATGTCTCAATGATAGTTGTTGAAGTTCCTGTGGGTTCTACCAAAGAAGGGCGTCCTCTTGGAAACTCAGGACTTTCACCATTATAAAGACATTTGTAGACGTTGAAGTCTGAGTTCATAACATAAAAGTTACTGTCATACAGTCTAGAAGAACCGTTTGCAGTAGTCTTTGTAGGTGCATAATCTGGTTTGTACATAGAATATGTACGTCCTACTCCACCAGTTGTTTTTGTAGGATCTGTCCAATCAACTCTAGGTATTACTAGAGCAGTATCGGATATGTCAACACGCTTAAATGCAACGGAGTCACCATATGCGGTTCTCGCATACTCGAAACTATCAAGAGGTTCTCCTGTAGGTGGTACATCTGTACTACCCCAAGTTTTTGCTCTACCCACAAACATATACACCTTATTAGAAGCTTGCAAGGTATTTCTAAAGCTCTCTGCAGCGTATATTCTAAAATTGTCTGTAACTAATGCCATTGCAATTATATAAGCTTTATTGGTTATTTATAATGATCTTAGACGAACTTCTGGAAGGAGACTTACGTTTCCGCTTGTTGTCCGCGAGAATGGAAATTCAACTGTAAAAGTTTGATCTCCTGTAACAGTAACAGTATACAATCCATCAAATCCTGTTCCACTAGTAAAGTCTAGATAAAATCTTTGACCTGTAACTAAATTATGATCACTTGATGTAGAAACGGTACACGTAGTTCCAGTGGAATTGTATGTTCCTGTAAGTATAGTGTGTGCAGAAGCAGTTGTTCCTTCAAAACCTCTACCACCTGTTGCAACTGTAAGTGTGTTAGCACTTACATCCTTTGCACCATACAATATTCTTTCACAAGTCCAAACTGCAGGAGTCACCGCTGTATTGTAGAATGGTATTAATATCTCACCTTCATCTGGGAAACCAGCTTTCTGTGCAGAATTGAAATACACATTCTTTAAATTAATTGTGGTATCAGTTTCATTTATACTTTGAGTTAGATATGATCCACCAAGAGATAATGAATTAGATACAATTCTATTTCTTTGTTTCCTTTCTAATGCTAGAGGATGTACAGCAAGAACAGTTGGTGCACTGGTATATCCAGATCCCCCCTGTAGATTTATAACTGATAAGACTCTACCACTTCCAACTTCAATTGATGTTTCAGCAGCAGCACCTTCTCCTCCACCACCAATGAATAATAATATTGGAGGAACTTCATAGTTAGATCCCTGATTTGTAATTGTGACTTGTGTAACTTGTCCTCCTGCAACAGTAGCAGTAAACTCAGCAATAGTTGGTCTCAATCCTGTATATTC
>VTLG01006606.1_pt1 | contig 12474 bp, 20 predicted proteins | sample 4694571 | NCBI WGS metagenome assembly VTLG01 (sample SAMN12604809, study PRJNA352737) | marine metagenome | biome: ENVO:00000447; feature: ENVO:00000209|ENVO:00000569|ENVO:01000036; material: ENVO:00002151; isolation source: viral sequences binned using virsorter ... | reverse complement strand
TTACCTAAACCTGTTAAAGATGAAGCACTTCTATTACCACCGGGTAAGTAATTAAACTCTGGGTCAATACCGGGTCTGTAATTAGCAGATGGTTTAAATTGTCCTGATGCTATAGGATTTCCTTCTGCATCTAACATAGCTGTGCCTGTCATTGGGTCTATTACAGGTACAGACTCTGCTGTTACTGGACCACTAAGTTGTTTAGGTGGTGTGTAATAAGCATCAAGACCACCAGACATAGCAGCTTCAAAACTACCTGTAGGTAGTGGTGGTGGTGGCGGTTGTAATCTATCTATAGGAGGTCTTCTTAATCTTCCTTTTCCGGGAAGAAAACTTACACTTCTTTCTTCATCAAGAACTTCTCCACCTTTTTGCATACCAATAATTCCACCTTCTTTACCATAGTAATAAGGACTACTCATTGGTATTTGTTCTGGATACATAGCATATAGCTCTTCTTGTTCTCTTATTTTTCCAAGCTCATAATCTTTCATAGCTTGTTCAAAATCTTCTTGTGCTTGTATAGTACCTCTAGTACCTTCACCTAAAGCTATTGGTAAAAATGAACTAGGTTTAGATAAACTTGATGCTAAATTACCTGCACCTGTTCCTAAACTAAATCCTTGTGAACCTTCTATTATAGCTCCTGTAGTTGGGTCTATAGTTCCCGGACTTTGAAATGCTTGTTGTAAACTTTTAAATAAAGTTGGGTCTTTTGCTACTTCTCCTGCTACATTACTAGCAATAGGTGCAACATCATATGGTATATTTGCTACAGTTTTTGATACTGGGTCAACAAATGTTTGAGCTGCAGCTTGTTTAGCAGCACTTTCTTGAAGACTTTGAGCAACAATATCTTGTGCTGCTGTGTCTGAAAGCACATCAGTTATAGCAGCACCTGTATTTGTAATTGGTCCTGTTACTGCTCCTACACCACCTGTTGCTCCCGGAAGTCCTACTATATCATCTGCAGCAGTTTGTAAGGCTTGTTGTGCTGCAGTACCAGCTGCTTCTGTTCCTGCTTGAAGTCCTTGTGCTGCTGCTCCTGCACTTTGTAATGCACTACCTAAACCAAATCCTGTTATACCTGCTAATATACCTTGTCTTAAATCTCCTGTTTGAACAGCAGTTGCTAAACCAGAACCTAATGCTCCTGCTGCTAAATTACCCATAGTTCCGCCAAGTAAAGCACTACCACCTAAAGAACCTAATAGTGGTGCTAAGAAAGGCAAGAAAGCTTCAGGCTGTCCTGTTTGTGGATTTTTTGTTAATGGCATAACAGATGCTAACCCTTGCATTTCTACAGGATTAACATGAAGTAACATATTGTCGCCATAACGACCTTGTGCTGCTACATTTTGGGTTTGTTGTCTTATATCCATTTATCTTTCCTCGGTTGTTTCACAACCAAATATATTAAAACTCATATCTACTGCACTGGTATAAACCTTTAATACATCTGTTTGATTTAAAGTTATTCCTATTACAATAGTTAATGAATCGTTTGCTGCTACAGATTTATCATAATAAAGATATTGTTTATCATCTGCACCTGCTCCGTCAACATGAACACTTAATCTAAATGTTATTGCAGAGCCTGTTCTATTTGCAGCTACTATTGAACTTACTGTTGTTTGGGTTTTATCTGGTACAGTATAAAGAACTGTAGTAGTAGTAGCTGCTGGGTCAACTTGTCCTAATACCTTTAAACTATCAGCCACCTGTAACTCCCATTAATAAAAATTGATGTCTTCGCATAGCCTTACTACTTACGCTATCTTGTTTTCTTTTAGAGTTACCTATATCTGAATTTATATCTTGAAAAGTTTGTTCTATTGTTCTTCTAGTAATAGATTCATTTAACTCTTCATATTCAGGAGTTGTTATAGGTAAGGGTATTGCACTTTTATCTGCCATTATCTTTTACCATCTTGTCTTAATTCTAATCTTATATCGCCTAATCTCCAACCAAAATTACCACTAGAGTTACTTACTCTTATAGCACTTTGTCTGCTTCTACCTCTTATGTTTGTAAATGTAGAACTAGGTGTAACAGATGTTGTAGATAGTGTAGATAAATCTTGTAAAGGATAGTCTCTACCTTTAATTATAAAATCAACTGTATTACCTGTATCAGATGATTTTCTAAATTCTAAATCTGGAATTAATTTAGACATATACATAAAGCTTTCTCCTGCTGGGTCTAAATCAAAATCAGATGATTCTATAAAAGCAGTAAATCCATCTCCATCTGCTAAACAACCAAACTCTTGATTATATAAATAATTTAAACCAGAACTATTATTTTTACTAGCAGCTATAGGATAATCTAAACTGTAAGCTGGATTCCAAGCTGTTCTTACAAAACCATCGTTTGTTGTTCCTATGCTCCAACTATTTTCTAAATAATTATAAGTTACATATCTATCTATTTCTGTTGAACTAGCACTAGGATAAAACCAAATAATTTCATTATACTTAGGATTAGGAGCAGCAAAAACTTTGTAAGCTTGTCCTTTATTAAAATCACTAAATATATAATCTAATACTGTGCATGGTAGTTTTTGTACTGAACCTGCGTATTGATAAAAAGCTCCATCGTCCATAAAGTAAACTACTCCACTTGCAGTAGCTGCACCATTTGGAGATATTAAAGACATACCTGTTGCTATTTCATTAAAACTAAATATAAAAGGTTGTCCAACAAAACGCATTGAAACCACACCTACATCTGTCCAAATAAGTATTTCTTGTCTTGTTTGTAAACCGCCTACTATTAAACTTCCTGTAGATAATCTTACACCACCAGAAGAATTTGTTGCTGTTGGTGTCCAATCTACTGCATTTTCTGAATCAGAAAATCTTACTAACAAAGGGTCAATAGTAGATGAACCTATAGGATTGCAACCTAATGCTATAACATGGCGGTCAACATCTGACATTAATAGTTGAGATATTGCAACTGGTGTATTACTTGCACCACTTTTGCTACTAGCTAATACTGCTCTTGTTCCTAAACCACTAGACTCGTCCCAGTAATATAAAGGTCCACCTCTAGGTGCTGCTATAGTGTCATCTCCAAAATTATCTATTGTCCATAATCTTAATTGATTATTTAAAGATAAAGCTGTTGAAGAACCCCATGTTCCTGCACTCCATGTATCTACACCCCAACCAGTTGATGATACAAAAACATCTAGTCCTACATTAATTTGATAGGTACCAACTGTAGAACTACCACCATTGCCACTATCACTACTGTTTGCAGTTACTTCAGTTCCGCTTGTATCTTTAGCTACAAATGTAAATGTATTAGTACTAGGTATAGAAACTATTTCATACTCTTGATTAAGTACAGCTGCAGTTATTAAACCACCTAAACTAGCAGCATCACTAAATGTAACAAAGTCTCCTGCTACTGCACCATGAGAAGTATCAGTTGCTGTTATAGTTGAACTTCCATTTGTTGCTGCAAAAGTTACATCTCCTGCAGATGTTGTACTTCTAATAGGAGTTATATCGTTATACACATCTCCTTCTAATACATAAAGTTTTTTATGTGTACCTAATATTTTATATTGGCTTTGTTCTATATCTTTATATACATGGATTTTTCTACAAGTTCCCTGAAAAGTATTATTAGAATATTTTTCCCAACCACCTATTTTTTCTGGTCTGCCTTTTCTAAATCTAATTTTGTCTGCATCAAACCAACCATTCTCATTAGAATAATTAGTTCCTTCTTTATTTATTCCGGGTTTAAATACAAACTTTGCAAAAGGCATTGTTATACCTCATGCCATTCTTTACCTTCAAACAGTAAAGCTTCTGCTTCTCTTCTTCTAATAAGACCTTGTTTTACTTGACCTGCTGCTTTGTTCCATCTTTTTATTTGCGATGGTACTTCATCATACTTTCTATCATTTAAAACTTTTAACATAGTTGAAGAATTAAGATTTCCTCCACCAAGATTAAAAGTCCAAGATACTAAAGCATCAAACTGACATTGTACTAAAGAAACATTAACAGCATCATTTACAATTTTTTCAAACTTTTCTACATCTTCAAGTAACAACATATCTGCTCTTTCTTGTGATATTTCCATACCTTTTTCTATACCATGAGTTGAACCATAACCTATAGTCCATACTCCTGCTGCACATTTGTAAGCTTCAAGCTCACACCCTTCAAATTTTTTAATTAAATTAATACCTTCTTTTGATATGTTCATACTACTGCTCCTTTTTAGTTGTAGTAACTGTTCTATAATACACAACAACTTCTTTAAGTTCATTTATATACCTTTTAAGTTCTTGCATATTATAAGCCATGACTTCGTAATCAGGTATTGTCATAGCTAAAAATACTAACTCACCTTCTTGTTTTTCTATTCTAGCTAGTTGTTCTTCCCAATTATCAGGAGTAACAACAATCCACATAGGTTCTTTTAAATCTATTTCTCTAGGCATAACAGGTTGTACTATTGTCCTATCTAGTGGTTTTGCTGTAACCTCTATTTGTTTAGTCGGAATCAGACTGCAACTGCAAGCCATCATCAAGGTCATCAACAACATTGCTGATTTTCTCGATGTCTTCCATGATATGTTTTGTACCATTATTTATTTTCCTTTCCATTTCTACTGGGTCTGCAAGTATTTTTGCAGATAGTTCATAGTCTTTTATAAACTGTGTGTATCTATTTAATTCTCTTTGTGCTGCTTGGCTTTTAATACTAAGCTCGTTTAACTGTGTTGTTTGTAATTCAAAGTCATTTTGTAAACTTTCTATTGCTTCTTCTTGTGTAGCTATAGCATTTTCTAAAGCAATGTTGTTAGATTTTAAAGTTACATTTTCGTTGTATAGCCAATACCCACCTAATCCTAATACTATAATAATTCCTATAAGTACTTGTTGCATTATTCGTCTTCCTCAATAATATAGTTTAGTCCTGTAGAACTTCTATATTCAATTAATTTTTTATCAAGCGTTCTAAATTTTAAATGTTTTTCTTTTTGGGTAAGTATTTTTTTTGAAATATAACTTTTGTCATCAGTATCCCCATACTCTCTATTAAAAGATACTGTTATTTTATAGCGTGTTTGAAATTTTTTTATAATCCATTTAATAATTAATTTAAGTTTATTCATGTTAATTTATAGTATATATATTTATTGGTTTTTCTTTTCCTTTTACATAAATACTTTTTAATTCTTTTAATGTTATTTCATTATTAAAGTTTTTATTACTAATGGTGCTATAGCCTATAACAATATCTTCACCAACTTCTTTGGTTGAGCTTTCTAGTCTAGCTGCAAGATTTACCGCATCTCCTATAGCAGAATAATCAAACCTAGTATTACTTCCCATATTACCTATAACAGCATTTCCACTATTAACACCTATGCCTATTTCAATATTTAAATTTGCTTGTTGCATTTTTTCTTTTATTTCTATAGCACATAATACAGCAGCGGTTTCATGGTTTGGTAAATCTATAGGTGCATTAAATATAGCCATCATTGCATCTCCTATATATTTATCTACCATACCACCATATTCTTTTACTGCATCAGCTTGTATTGTAAGAGCTTTGTTCATAATTTCAGTAACTTCTTCTGGTTCTAATTGTTCTGATAAAGAAGTAAAGCCACGCACATCAGTAAAAAGAAAAGTGCAATACTTTCTTTCTCCACCTAATTTAAGTAACTCTGGATTATCTTGTAATTGTTTAACTTGTCTAGGGTCAAGATAATGTTCAAATTGTTTTTTAATTAATTGTCTTAATTTATATTGTTGTCTAAACCTTAAATAAAAAGCTATAGAACCTGTAATAAATTCTGATATTAAAGTCCAAGATACATCTATTAATATACCTTTACTTATAAAGTAGTAACCCAAACTACCAGTAATAAACATTAAAACTGTAGCAACAGATATACCCCAAGTAATACCAAACAAATGAAGTGCAAACCAAACTAAACTAACAAATACAATAAACATTACTAGTTCAGCAGCTAATGCCCAGTCTGGTATGTAAGGACTATCTTGTATGAGTATAGATTCAGCAAGTGCTGCTTGTATCTTATGTGGCTCTAATAGACCAACAGGCGTGGAAATTTGCGGCATCACCCCGTTAGCCGTAACGCCAACGAACACAAACTTACCTGCTACTTTCATTTCTTGTAAATCAGTTTGTGTTGTATTAACCCAACTAATCCATTTACGACCAAGGCTGTCTGTTTTAACTGGTGGTAATCCTCTTATAGATATTTCTGATATACCATTATCATTAGTATTTATAATATAAGTTTTGACATTAAATAAAGCTTTATATATTTGTGTACCAAAACTAGGTATCCATTCATTATCAGGTGTGCTTACAAGTAAAGGTATTCTTCTTACAAGCTGGTCAACTTCAGTGGGAGCAATGGCTAAACCCTGTAATGTATTATTTCTTAGAGTGTTCAGGTTTTCCTTAACTCCCAAAGATACTATACCATTAACATCATTACCTTTAACAACTGTTCCCATAGATTTAGGATAACTGCCTTTATTATCTTCAAACATAGCTATAACAGATGGTGCATAACTAAGTGCTGTTGCAAACATTTCATCACCACCCATTCTGTCTGCTTGTGGGAAAGATATAACCCAGCCTACACCTATAGCACCTTCATTAATTAAATCTATTTGTATTTCAGCAAGTCTTTGTCTTGGTAGTGGATAACCACCTTCTCGTTCTACATCTTCTTCGGTTATATTAAGTATGACAAAGTTACCAGATTCTTGTGGTGTTTGTATTAAAAAATCAAATACTTTTAATTTTAATATTTCTGTAGGCGTTGATTGATATATTAATGGTAATAAAAGTATTATAAGTATTGGTAATAATAGTCGTTTCATTTAATCACTTTGAGTGATAGTAATAACGCTATCACTTCCTCCATTAACTTTTATTAAATTAGAAATGCCATCTTGTATAAATATTACTGTGTAAGCAGTTCCACCATCTAAATCTAATCTAACACTTTCGTTTACTTGTCTTCTTAAACTAATAACATTACCAGTTATTAATGTTGTAATTTGAGTATCAGGGTCTTTACCTAATAATGTTCCTGTTATTTGTATGCTAGTAGCTTGTGCTAATTGGTCTTCTTCTTCTGTAATAGCTAGTGCATCAAGAACATTAAGCAAATCTTCTAAATAATTTACATCAAGATAATTAATATCAAGTTCTGTAAACTCTAAATTATTTTCTTTTAAAAAATCTTCTGCTAAATAATCTATATCTAAATCATTAAAATCTAAAACACTATCTGTTTTTGTACTTGTAGCTTCTTCTTCTATTGTAACTTCTTCTTTAGGCGGAGTAACAATTAACATATTGTCTATAACATCTAGTGTTAAATCTAATATAACTGGTTTAGATGGTGCTGATTCAAATACACTTACTGTAGTAGCTTCATAAGGTTTGTTAAGTAAAACAGTACCCATAGCAGTAACTACCTCTATTTCGCCACTAGAAAGCCCTAGAGCATCAGGTAACAATATTATAAGGCTACGCCCTAGTTCATCAACTGTAGCTGTAAAATCAGTCCCTCTAATAGCTATATTTGCAGTAGGTGTTTTAAGTGATATATTTTGTTTGTTTATTTTATTAAGATTGCCTGTAATAAATCTAGCTGTACCTAAACCAAAAGTAAGAGCCATTTTTGTTTTAGATGGGTCAGGGTCATAAATATATTCATCTATTAACAGTTGTGAATGTTCAGTTAGTTTTACTATAGAATCATCTAAAAAAGTAATAGCCATTCTTCCATCAGTTGTTATGGCTTCATCATTACTTTGTATTGCAAACTTTAAATCTGCTTCGTAAGGTTTGTCTCTTACTATTTGTGCTGAACCATTTAGTTCAGATATATCTCCAATATCAACAGCTTGTGCTTGTACCTTGGTCGTTTTGAATGACGCAAACAGTAGAAGCAGCAGTGCCAGAAACGGATATAATTTTAAGCCAGTCATTGTCTTGGGTACTCAGTTGTTGAATATTAAAAGTTCTTGAACCGCCTGTATGGTCTAAATAAAAATAGCCACCTGCTGAAGCATTAACGCCTGTACCTGTATAAGTAACTGCATTGTCCGAACCATCTATATCCATATAGTTTGTAGCACCATCAATATTAATGTTTGATGTTACTGTGTTATTAGAACCTTGAATAATCCAATCTAAATTTAAGTTTGCTGCTATTGCAGTAGTTCCTTGATTTAAAGTAAATGTATTACTACTACCTGTAACTGCTACATTTTGGTCAGAACCATCAGAACTATAAGTATTAGTTGGGTCTGTTTGTATAGTAAAAATATTACTGCCACCAGTAAAATTATACAAACCTGTAAAAGTATTAGCATTTATATCGCCAAGAAACTTATTAGTTGCTCCAATCATATTAATATCAAGCGTCATGCTATTACCATCTAAATCAAATGCTGTAAGATTTCCTGCAGTTGAATTAAGACCACCAATAATGTTAGAAATTCCTAGTTGCTCTAGGTCTATATTTGCACCCGTACCAGACTGGTCTACAAAAATTTCGTTATCAGCCCCGTACATTGTCGATGCACTCAGCATCACAATCAGGCTCATTAATTTTAATTTCTTTAATTTTAATTTCTTCATGTTTCCAAAAACCCCTGTCGTAACCGACATTAATTATTTCTAATACAGCACTTTCTATTGCTTTCATTAAAGCTATAGTTGTTGATTCATTTCTGGAATTACCCATTTCTATTTCAACAAGTTCTGTCCCTGCTTCTATAAAACGAAATACATCTTCTGATTTTCCATAACTAAATATAGTTTTTTCAGTCATTACTTCTATTAGAATTTCTCCTGTAGCTACTGATACCATGCGTAAAGTTATTGATACGCTATCTTCTCTATATTGTACGCTTTTACCAATACCTAAATATCTTGCACCAGAACCACCTGTAGCTAAATTTGTTTCATAAGATATTACAACACCCTCAATTAATATTCCTGCAAATAATAAAGGTCTTAATGCTTTTTTCTTTTCTTCATCTGATAAAGTTTGTTCCCTAGCAGACCTTATAAGCTGTCTTTCTTTTGTAAGATTATCTAATCCTACTCGTTCAACTACTGTAAAAAACTTTCCATCACCTGCGTGTTTTAAAGCTCGTATAAGTAAAGCATTTGGTTGTTGAGTTATTGCTGTACTAAATAAAGCAAACTCACTATTACTTTTACGCTGTCCTGTTTGGTCTGTAAATGCTGTTGGATATACAGCTACTACAGGTTTTAATATTGGTTGTTTTACATCAGCAAGTTCTTTTGATTGTAATTCAGATATATTTACAATGTTATGTGCTTCAAATCTTTGTTCGTATGTATCTTCAAGTTGGTCAAATATAGAACAACTAGAACAAAAAAGTACCAATAGGTATCGTAATTTCAGTAATTGTTCCATCTTGTTCCGTTATTTTAAGTGTTAATGTTACGCCATCGCTTGTATATTCTATGGTGTTGCCTTCTAAAGTTATTGTTCCTGAGTTAGATGGTGTTTCACCAAAAAGATTATTAACTAACTGTCTTGATAGTTCTGCATATACTCTTGATTCTAAGTTACGCAAAAATCTAGCAAGTGTAGAATTTTCTTTTTCTCTTTCTATTTCTTCTTGTAAAGCTTTTATTTCTTCTTTAAGAGTAAGCTTACGAGTGTATTGTTGATTTTCTATAGTTAAATAATGTGAGCTAGTACCAACACCATTAAAACTAGGAGACTTAAATTTAAAAGTTATTGTGTCTGCTTTTATATTTATAGCAATAATACCTATAAACATAATTAAACCAATAAACATAATCCCTCTTATGATTCTAGTTTTTTCTATTTCTTCTTGCACTTTTTGTTTTTGTGTCATTTTCTTTTTCATTTAACTCCAATACAGTATTTACTTTTTCTTGTAGACGAATCATATCTTGGTCTAAAAGCCTAAGTTGGTCAGTTAGTCGTATAATTGTTTTTTTCATTTCAGATACAGCAGGGTCTATAGTATTAGTAATTGTTTGCCATACATAATAAACAAAGTAACCAAGACCTACGACCATAATAGTTGTAAAGCCAAACTTTTCTACTAAAGTTACTATGTCCATTAATCTCTTCTAGCGTCTATCTTTCCATCTTCTACAAAGTTTTCTGCTCTAGCTATTCTATCTAAGTCTGGTTTTAAATTTAAAGCACTAGATACAGATGTATCTATTCTAATAATATCGTTGTTCATTATTGATGCTCTAGTAATAAGCATTTTAGTTATACCTTGAACAGACTTTATATCACTTACAAGATTACCCATAAGCTGTTTCATAATAAGAAATATAAAGTAACCCATAATAAGACCACCAGCTATAGGTAGTCCGACCTTTTCTATAAGGTCAAAGGTTTCCATTACTTACTATTTATTTTATCTTTGGCTGTTCCTGCGTATAAACCAAACCAAGCAGCACCTGCACCTACAACAATAGATATAAGACCTGATTGTTCAAATGATGGTTCTGGTAATGCCATAAACCATATAGTGCATTTATAAAGAAGAACTATGTAAACTGTTAAAAACATTCTTGGGAATATTCTCCAAGCATCAATCATGTTAGAAAACCATATCCAACTTTGCCAAGGATTGTCAGGTTCTTTTTCGTTTTCCATTTCCATAATTTTTTGTTTAAGTTCGCCAATCTCTTGAACCATAGCCATAAATTTATTAAGGTCTATCTCAACTTCATTACGACTCATGTCTCCGCTAAATCTTTCTTCACTCATTAGTAATCACCCCATACTTTTATTTTTTTACCGCCATGATATTCAACAGCGTGTCCTTCTTTAATTAACATTTGACAAATATCTTTGCCATCTTTTGTGTAAGGTATGCCTATTATTCTGCCATACTTACCTTTGCCTAAAGATTTTACTTTAAACTTACCAACACATAATTCTTTAAGTCTTTCTTTTGCAGCAAGACCTAGTTTTTTTTCAGCTAAATCTCTAGTCCTAGATTCAGGTGTATCAATACCACTAAGTCTAACTCTTTGTTTATGTAGCTTTACACTAAATCCTAAATCAAGACAACAATCAAATGTATCGCCATCTACAATTCTTTCTAACTCTGCATTATATACAAAGGATTCAGGAGCTTTAGCCATTACTTTTTAACTTTAACTCTTTTAGTTGTGTAAGCTTCATTAACATCTGGTGTTGATTTGTCATCTGCAACATAATGTCCTTTTTTATTTCTAGCTCTTACTTCAACTCTTTTAGTTCCAGTAAATCTATCCCAAAAGTTTTTAATAAAATTCATATTATTTCTCCTTAGCTTTACCTATGTTTAAAGCTAACATATCAATAAATTTATATAATTTACCAATCCAAGCGTCATCTTTAGGTGTTGGTGTTGATGCTGCTATTAATGAAGCAACTGTTACAATTGTGGTTATCCACATAACTATTTCTACAATCATTTTTTATTCTCCTTTGGATTATTTAAAACTTCATCTGCTTTTTGTTTTGCAGAATCTATAAATGCGTTTTTAAACACACTTAAACTGGCATTAACTTGGTCAAGTTCAAACTGTATGCGTTTTTTTTTATTGGTTAAATCTAATATTTGACTGTGAAAATATTGTTGTTCGTTAGTAAGTTCACTTACTTTAACTTCTTTATCATCAATCATTACTACTGGTTCTTGCGTAGTCATATTAAGAGCTTAATGTTTTAGTTACAGATGTTGGTGAAACTTTTTCAGCTATCTGTGCATCTAATCCAGCTTTCATAGCAGTAACAGTATCAGCAGTTAATGCTGTTTCTACCCAGCCTTGCACATCAGCATTAGTAAGACTTGACCAGTTTTTAAAACTAGATAAATCATCTGTGCTAACAGCTTGTGTGCCATACATACTAGATGTCCAGTTATTGCCATCGCTGTCTTTATTAGTACCATCGGTAGCTGTTAAATTCCAATGTACATTATAAACCACATTTGATTTACCGCTTTTAGTTGGGTATGTATCACAAGTTTTACAGTCCCAAGAATATGATATTGCCATATTTATTCTCCTTTTAGTTTATTAATTTCAGATTGTAAAGTATTAATCTGTTCTTGTTGTTCTTGTATAGCTTTTATGAGTGGTGTTACTACCCTACTATAATCCATTTCATAATAATCATCTGAATTTTTAGAAACTGCGTGTGGTATTATTTCCATAACCTCTTGTGCTATTAAACCATCTTGAATTTCTTTAGATTCGTTCCACTCAAAGTTTACTGGATTTAATTTATTAATAACTTCTAAACCTCTTGCTTTGCCTAAAACAGTTTTAAGTCTTGCATCCGAGCTTGTATTATAGGTACTTCCTGAATCACTAATACCTACACTACCTCTTTGTGTTCCTTGTTTTCTAAATACAAC
>VTLG01003803.1_pt1 | contig 12474 bp, 15 predicted proteins | sample 4694571 | NCBI WGS metagenome assembly VTLG01 (sample SAMN12604809, study PRJNA352737) | marine metagenome | biome: ENVO:00000447; feature: ENVO:00000209|ENVO:00000569|ENVO:01000036; material: ENVO:00002151; isolation source: viral sequences binned using virsorter ... | reverse complement strand
AATGAAAGCACGGAAAGGTCTAAGTCTTAGGCAAGAGAAGACGATGAAACGTCACTCTAAGCACCATACTAAGAAGCATATGAAATTTATGAAGAACGCCATGTTAGGTGGAATGACATTCACCAAGGCACATAAGAAAGCCATGAAGGAGGTAGGTAAATAATGCAACTAACAAGAAATCAACTCAAGATAGCAGCAGCAGCTAATCCAAAAAACAAGATTACTAAAGCTGACTTTGCAGCCCTCAAGAAAAAGAAAAAGAAAAAAAATGGGAAACAAAATATGTCCTAAAGGAATAGCCTGGGCCAAGAGAACGTTTGATAAGTACCCATCAGCTTATGCTAACATGGCAGCATCCAAGTACTGCAAAGACCCAAACTACGCCAAAGGGAGCAAGAGAAAGAAATTAAAAATTAGGAAAAAGAAATAGGAATATATGGGTGAGTTAGCAAAGTGGAGAAGACAAAACTGGGTACGCATAGGAACTGATGGAAGCATCAAAGGCCCATGCGGAACTAGTAAAAACAAAAAGAACCCAGATCGTTGCCTTCCTATGTCAAAGGCCAGAAGTCTTACCAAGTCTCAAAGAGCAACTACTGCAAAAAAAAAGAAGAGAGAAGGCTCAAAGGGAAAACAGTTTGTTGCTAACACAAAAGCAGCTAGAGTAAAGCTGAAGATAAAGCGAGCCTAATAAATATGGATAACATTATCAAACCCTTTCCAATTGTATCAAGTGAGTTAGTGAATGAGTTGGATGAGTTGTTCCCCCCGAAAGAATTTAGCCCAAAGGATGACCTGAGAGATATGGATTACTACTTTGGACAACGTAACCTTATAAACTTTCTGCGAGCAAAAAACGCAGAGCAAACAGAAAATATTTTAACAAACAACCGCCGAGATTAAATTATGTGTATAGGAAGTCCTAGAATGCCTTCGCCAACGCCACCTCCAATGGCTCCACCTCCACCAACACCCCTTGCAGAAGATGTTGATGATAAGAGGAAAAACAAAAAAGATCCACGGAGAAGAGGGACATCTTCACTTACGATTAGAAGACCTTCAGTTAACCTTCCAAGCGGAGGAAGCGGAGCAAACATAAACTATTAAAAATTAGAAGAGATATATAATTATTATGGCATCATCATACATAACTAACATTAACCTGGCTGGCAGTACTACACTGGACAGTGATGGTAACGGAACGCTTAACGCATCCAGTACTCCAGCAGTCAACAAAACAAAAGCAGGAGACTACTGTTTTCTTGCAAGCGGTACGTTCGGTTCTGGTCGCACACTTACTTTGCAACACAAAGTCGGAGATGCGTTCGTAACCATTGGATCAGACACAGTACTTACAGCACCTGGAGGATGTGTCTTTACATCTTCACAGAGTGAGATACAGCTTGTTGTGTCTGGAGGATCTGGAGACAGTGCTGATAATCTTTACGTTGCAATTTCACCTTTAGAAAAATAAACATAATTTTATATGGCTTTAACAAGAAAGCTAACTAAATCACTCACTCGCTCACTTACGAGAAAGTTGACAGGCGATGAACTTCAGCAGCTTTTTCTTGAGAAGTTTTCTGCAAGTCCTCCAATAGCTGCTTTCTCTCTTCGTAAGCTCGGTAACGTTTCGCCCTATGCTTGTAGAATAAGACGATCAAGTGATAACACCGAGGCTCAAGTTATGTTTGATGCTAGTGATAGAGTGAGCCAGTCATCGGTAGTTCGGAATACCTCAATGAACATCGTGAATTTCAGTGAAGAATTTGGTAATTCTTTTTGGACTAAAAGTGGACTTACTATGGTTGGAGGTTATAGCGACCCAACAGGAGGTACAAACGCTTATAAAGCTATACCAAGTACGGGGTCTGCTTTTCATTTTTTTCACAACTCATCAAACTACACAGTTGTAAGCGGAAAGACGTACACTTATTCAATCCATCTAAAAGCAGATGGTTATAATTTTGTCACACTCAATGCACCGACAGGAAACTCCAAAGGAAATGCAGGGCCGAGAGTGAATTTATCGACTGGACAAAAAGATGGTTTTTACACAGCCGATCATGATCTTCAAGTAGAACAACTGGAGGATGGGTGGTATAGAGTATCAACGCAATACGTAGCTAGCGGAACTTCGTTAAGAGTTGATCATGGCATTTTCCCTACAAATGCACACGCTGCCTACGCAGGAGATGGTAACAGCGGTGTTTTGTTTTGGGGAGCGCAGCTTGAGGAAGCAACTAATTACTCTAATGAAGGTACTCAAATTATAAAGGATACCTTTTCAAGCAACTCAGGGTGGACTTTAAATGTTGGAGCAGGTATTAACAGTACTGTTGCTATCGAAGATAATTCTCTTAAATTTAACGTAATAGACAATGGGTACGTTAGAGCGACTAAAGATATAACTTACGATCAAAATAAATACTACATCTTAACGGCTACAGTGAATGGGACGGCAGGAAAGTCTATAAGATTTCGAGACGATTCTGGAGATTTAGGAGGCTTAACTGATGGATTTGACCCTCCTACTGGAGCAGGGGGTAAGGTCGATGGTAGGGTTACGATGACTGGTAGCCCTCAACAAGTCTCTTTCACTTGGATACCTACTGCTCAATCCGATGAAATAATAATAGAGCGTCATTCCTCTGGAACTTATGAATTTACTGTCGATGATTTATTAATTAAAGAATACGACCCTCTTTATCAGGATGATTTCACAACCGACACTTCATGGACAAAAAGCCAAAGCGGTAGTAGTTCAGTCATAATCCCTTCAAATGGCAAAGCTCTACTTACAATAGTTAGTACGGCATATGCTAGTATGTCCAAAAATCTTACTTATGATGAAGGAAGCAGGTACAGAGTAACGGCAACTATAAACGGATCTTCGGGAAACACAGTTCGATTTCGTGATACTTTTAATTCTGGTGGAGGGCTACAAGCCAACGCCACAGGAACACAAACAGAAGGAAAGGTAGCTTTAAATGGTTCAGATCAAGATATCTCTCTTGATTTCACAGCTACATCAGCTTCGGATAAAATTATCTTTGAACGAGACGGCTTTTCTGGAAATGGAAGCTTTACAATAGATAATCTAATTATTCAAAAATTAACCGCTTCAACAAGCGAATACATAAGTACGCCCGTAGTTTCCAATGATGGACTAACATTTACCGAAAGTACACTTGATGACTTTGTTGGCGGTGAGAACCTTTTGACTAGATCAGAAAACTTTACAAATGGAAGTTGGAATCATGTAGGAGGAGTTCAAATCATAGTAGAAAATCATGTGAATCACTTAGGCGAATCAACTGCTTCTTTGATAAAACCAACTGTCGATGGTGCTAGAGTTGAAAGAAATGTCGCAATAGTTTCTGGTCAAAGTTATGTTGCTTCGGTATGGGCAAAAAGGGACGGAAATGGAGCAAGTGATCAATTTGAAATGATGGTTCTTAATGGGGCATCGCCTGATAGCGGAGCACAATACGCAACACAAGCTCGCCTTCGGGTGAATGTAAGTTCTTCAGATGGAAGTTTTAGTACAGACGAAGCAAACTCTTTAAATCATTCAGATGTAACATATACTAGCTTTGGTAACGGATGGTATCGAGCGAGTTTTAAGTTTACTGCAAGCAATAGTGACTCTAACGCAAACTTTAGATTGAGAGGCTCCCCGACTAATGCAAATGGCGTTGATACAGATGGAGATGGAGTGCTAGATGATGCAACCATTGGGACATTCTTCTTCGGAGCACAGCTAAATAACGACTCACTAAAAGATTATCAAAAAACAGTCGATTCTGTAAGAGATGGAAACGCTTCAATCGTCACCCTTTACAACGCTGTCGGGGGCCAAGATGCTTATCAAGCTACTCAAAATGAGCAACCACTATTGTATCATCGGGGCTTACTCGTTCGAGATGGTACTAGCCCTGCAATTTTGTTCACTCAAACTCAGAGGACAAATCTCGATCTTCAAAATCTTAGCTCGCTAACAATAGGCCATATCTTTGCCGTTCTCAGCGTGACTAACGACCCTCCCGATGGATCAGCAGCACAAGGGTCAAATAGACTTTGGGAACTAGGAACAGGATTTAATTCGCATCATCCGTTTACACACGCAAGCAACACAAGTATTGTATACCATTCATTTGGTTCGGATACTCGCAAACCAAGCTTAGATCTGTCATCGCTTAATTTAGAAAACAAACATCTTTTGACGATAAAATCTAAAACAAATGATTGGAACATGAGGATTGATGGAGTTTCAAAACAGACAGCGTCAACAAACACTGTTGCGTTCCCTTCAGCACCTTTCATTGGATCGGACTCAAGCGTGTTCGGGGGTAAATATTCAGAAATTATCCTTTTTGCAAGTGATGAAGATTCAAACATTGATGCCATTCAAAGCGACATAGCAACCTTTCACAACATAACATTATTATAAAAATGACCGATCCATTTTACATTATATATGACAATGAGGCTCAAGCACTTTTACGTAGCGAACAGGGAGGTGCTATGAAAGGGCTTAGTTGGTCGATCAACGGAACTGGCAGCAGGTATTGGTTTTCTGTTCAAGTTGAAAGCAAAAAAGAGAACCCTAGAGCAGCAGTTGTATTACCCACAACAACGGAGAGTTGGTATGACGACGAAACCCTTGAATTGATTTCATCAACAGTTGTTCCAATTGATAAAGACATCCTTACTGATGAAGACGAGGTTGTTGAGCAACTTCCGAGTGACTGGGTGCATCCTCCCGAACCCGAAGAACTTGTACAACCTGATTAAAATTTTTTATGAATTACGAAAACCAGACAGCCGAGCAGATCTATTCAGTTCTTGAAGGCAGAAGACATAGTTACCTGGATAGAGCTAGGCAGTGTTCCAAACTTACAATACCTTACATCTTACCTGATGAAGGGTTTGGATCACACTCACGACTCAATACACCATTTCAAGGCGTGGGGGCCAGAGGTGTCAACAACCTTGCATCCAAGCTATTGTTGGCACTTCTTCCACCCAACATAAGTTTCTTTAGACTCCAGGTGGACACCAACAAACTACAGCAAGAAGGTGCGCCAGAGGAAGTAGTGAGTGAGATAGATTCAGCACTACGCAAAGTTGAAGACGCTGTAATGGATGAGATAGCCAAGGAGCGTTATCGAGTAGTTATTCACGAAGCACTCAAACAACTCATTGTCACAGGAAACTGTTTGCTTTACTTGGATCAGAACGGAGGCATGAGAGTGTTTAGGTTGGATAGGTTTGTTATTGAAAGAGATCCTATGGATAATGTTCTGACGATAGCAACCAAGGAAACACTCAACTACGAAGCCCTTGATGAGGATATTAAAGCAGCCATACAGAAGCCACAGGACTCTGGAGTAGGTGATGGAGGCAACGTTAGCTTGTACACTGCCCTTTGTAAGCGTGGTGACAAGTGGATGTTGAAGCAAGACATCAATGGTGTTGTTCTTCCAGAGACAGGTACAACCTTCCCTCTTGATAAGAACCCTTACATACCTCTTAGATTCAGTAGAGTTGATGGAGAGAACTTCGGACGTTCGTATGTAGAAGAGTACCTTGGTGACTTGCAGTCCCTTGAGTCTCTTACTAGAGCTATTGTTGAAGGAAGCGCAGCAGCAGCCAAGGTGTTGTTCTTGGTTAACCCAAATGGAACTACAAGGCACAAGAGTCTTTCTGAGTCACCTAACGGAGCTATTGTTCAAGGTAATGCAGGGGATGTATCAACTCTCCAACTCAACAAGTTTAATGATTTCAGAGTTGCTGCGGAAACAATCAATCAAATCAAAGACAGACTTGCTCAGAACTTCCTGCTCACTAGCAGTGCAATCAGGAATGCCGAGCGAGTGACTGCTGAAGAAATCCGATTGATCTCGCAGGAACTTAACGCAGCCCTTGGTGGTATCTTTAGTTTACTTAGCAACGATCTACAGGCTCCTTTGTTGAGTCGTTTGATGAGTGTTATGGAAAAGAATAAGAAGATGCCAAAGCTTCCAAAGGATCTAGTAAATCCTGTTATTGTTACAGGTCTTGATAGCCTTGGAAGACAAGGGGATCTTAACAGTCTCGATTCATTCCTTCTCGGTTCCAGTCAGGTGTTAGGGCCACAAGCGGTAGCTAACTTTGTCAACGTATCTGAATACATCAAGCGGAGAGCCACAGCACTTGGTATCAAGACAGCAGGACTTATAAAGACTCAAGAGCAATTGGCCGAAGAACAACAACAAGCACAACTAATGCAAATGGCTGAGAAGCTTGGCCCTGCTGGAATCAAAGCAGCTAGTGATCAATCAATTGCCCAGGAAGGGCGAGAAGAAGAAGAACCACCAATAACTGAATAAATGGGAGTAAATAAGTATGGAACAATACACAATAAACGAGAAGCAAGAAACCGAAGAAGGCAACATAAGCTTGGAGGAGCAACTGGCACAACAAGAAGCAGCACAACAAACACAGCAAAACCTTTCTGGATCAGAGGAGCAACAACAGCAAGAGGAGGAGGATCTGATTCTTGGTAAGTTCAAGTCACAAGAAGACCTCGCACAAGCGTATGAGAATCTTGAGAAGAAACTTGGCGAGAAACAATCCCAGGAACAGCCGACGGAAACAGAAGATGAGGGAGATCCGAACAGCGAGACTAATGATGTATCAAATGCAATAGAAGACGCTGCAATTGCTTACGCTGAAAATGGTGAGTTGTCAGAAGACAATTACAAAGAGCTAGAGAAACTTAACATTACTAAGGATATTGTTGATACGTACATCAGAGGCCAACAGGCACTTATATCTGCCGAAGAAGTAGAGATAACAAACTCTATCGGTGGTCAAGAGAATTATGAGGCTATGGCTGAGTGGGCAAGAAATAGTCTCCCAAGCGAAGAGATTGACAGCTTTGATCAGATAGTTGAGTCCAGTACACCAGAGGCAGCTAAGATGGCTGTTAAAGGACTGTATGCTCGCTTTCTAAGTGAAGGAGGACAACAACCAAATATTAGACAAGGACAAACCTCTGGATCAGCCGTACAACCATTTCAAAGTAACGCTCAAGTAGTCGAGGCTATGCGAGACAAGAGATATGAAAATGATCCTGCATATCGTGAAGAAGTTGAAAGGCGATTAGCAGTATCTACAAGAGTATAAAATAAAATTATGATAACGTATATTATAGAAAATAAAGCAGAGCTTATTGGCATTGCTACGGCTGTTGTTACAGCAGCTAGTCTTATATCAGCACTTACACCGAACAAGGCTGACAATAAGATAACAGCAATCGCATTAAAGCTTATCAACTGGCTTGCCATTAATGTTGGTAAGGCAAAACCAAAAGAATAAACAACACCATGATCAAGTTACTCGTAAGTCTATTGCTAAACTTTCCAAGGATTTGCGAGTACTTTTTCAAGGTTGTTGAAGCTTATGAAAAAGAAGCTTATAATCGCAGTCGCAATCGCAACGCTGATCTTATCGATGAGTGGTTGTATAGTGACAAGCCCCCCGAAGAGCAAGATTCCCCATTTTCTCTCGAAACTGAAAGTCCATTCGTTCACCGACCAGGAAAAGGAGACAATCGCAGAGATCCTGAGATACGTGAATGATCTGGAACATAGCAGTAGGAGATAAATAAAGATTTCAACACACAGAAGACAAGACACAACAAAAGTGAACCGATAGGTTTGTTTAATGTGCAGCCCCTTGCGAGGGACAACTAATCAAAGAACACCGAGTAGGTCTTTTTGTTTTATTGAATGAGTGAGTTGTTAATAAACTAAATATAAACAACAAAACATAATAAAATAGAAAGGACATAGAAATATGGCTAACGGAGATACAACCCCATCAAGGTTGGGTCAGGTGAACGCAGCGAACGATGCAAACGCATTGTTTCTTAAAGTGTTCTCTAATGAGATCCTCACTACCTTTGATGAGGCAAACATAATGAAAGACTTGCATACAATCAGGTCTATATCATCAGGTAAAAGTGCTCAATTCCCCGTTTCGGGAATTGCATCAGCAAAATATCACCAGCCAGGTCAGGACATCCTTGATGCTGGCAATAGTTACCTCAGTGCAATCAAGCACAACGAGAAAATCATTAACATTGACGATATGTTAGTGAGTTCAACTTTCATCGCCAACATTGATGAAGTTAAGAACCACTACTCAGTTCGTTCAATCTACGCAAAAGAGATCGGTAAGGCACTTGCCAAGCGATTTGACCTTGCAGTGATGAAGACTTGGGTAGCTGCTGCTAGAACAACTACACCTAACGTAACTGGTGGTAACGCAGGAACATCTGTCAACACTGGCAATGCTCTTGACACTGCTGCTGAAATCATTGATGCACTTTTCGGAATGGCTCAAAGCCTTGACGAGAAGGACGTACCAAATGATGGACAGCGTTTTGCAGTTCTTACCCCTGCACAGTACTACAAGTTACTTACATCTGATAACATCGCAGTCAATCGTGATGTAGATGGTGTGGGTTCTGTAAGTAAGGGTACAGTACCGATGGTAGCAGGAATCAAGTTGTACAAGTCACAGCACCTTGCGGATCTTCAAGCTCTTGGAGCAGAAGCTAACCAAGATCAGGACGATGACAACGCATCTAACGATGTGTTCGGTGGAAACGGAACAGGCTATAACGGAGACATTTCCGATACAGGTCTGATTGGTGGACACCCACAGGCGGTTGGTACTGTTAAGCTTCTCGATCTTGCGACCGAGGAAGACTACTCAGTAGCTCACCAGGGAACCTTGTTCGTGGCGAAATATGCTCTCGGACATGGGATTCTCAGGCCGGAGTGCGCTGTCGAGTACAGACTGTAGTAGAATAATCTACATATAATCACAAAGGATTGGGTGGGAGTCGTAATATGGCTCCTGCCCTTTTCTTTTACATAAACAAACAACTCATTAATTTTTTACATGGCAACACTTACATCGCAGCTAGAGGCTGTTAACACTATGTTGGGATACATAGGAGAAGCTCCAGTCAACAGCATAAGTAACACTTCTGAGCTTCCAGTGTCGGCTGCTAACGCTGTATCAATCCTTGATGAAGTTTCAAGAGAGGTACAGAGTGAAGGTTGGCATTTTAATACTGTTAAAGACTACGTTCTTTCTCCAGTGAATAACTCAATCACTCTACCTAATAACACACTACAGGTAGACCATGATGGCACTGAAGATGTTGACCTAGTACAACGAGGGCTTTCTCTATTTGACAGAAAGAACCAGACAACTACTTTTGATAACGACATAAAGGTGACTATAACACTTCTGTTGGACTGGGATGATTTACCAGAACAGGCTAGAAGATACATAGCACTAAAAGCTGCAAGATCCCTACAGTCACGATTGGTTGGCTCTAGAGAACTTGAAGCACTCATTATAAGAGATGAATTTGCAGCAAAGGCTAATCTGGAAAGAGCAGATAGTTCCAATGCTGACAGAACAATTTTTGATAACTTCGATGCCGTCACTAGAATAGGTATCAATAGAAACTACGATTTGTATTAATAACATGGCTTTGATAAATACTTCGCTTCCAAACCTTATCCAGGGTGTTAGTCAGCAACCAGACACTCTTAGATTTGACGGACAATGTGAAGAGCAAATAAACGCTTTGTCTTCGGTATCTGACGGATTAAAGAAAAGACCAAATTCTAGATTTTTAAAAGAGTTAATTAGCAGTGCTATTTACAACGGAGCTTTTGTTCACTTCATTAACAGGGACAAAAACGAAAAGTATGTTTTAATAATAGACAACACAACAACAGCCAACACAACAACTGTAAGGGCTTTCAATCTTTTGACCACTTCGGGATCGAGTAGCGATATAATAACTTGGAATAACTCAAGTAATGGCACATCAACATTTACAAATACAAGCCAGTATCTTTTTGTTCCTGCAAACCAAAGACCAAGAGACGTTCTCAAGGCTCTAACAGTTAACGACACCACGTTTATACTTAATACTACTAAAAACGTTGCCAGGCTAGGATCGGGTTATAAAAGCGACGCTCATACAGCTTCAGCAGCGACGAACAAAGCTCTTGTGTTTGTTAAACAAGGAGATTTTAAAACTCGTTATAACATAAAAATCAAACACGGAAGTAATACAATAAAAGCTTCTTATGGGTCGGGTGACGCAGGAGGATCAGGAACAGGTCAAGGAGTGAACTCTCAAGCAGGACTTATAGCTAAAAAGTTAAGAGACGCATTAAACACCTCTTTAGGGGAAGTTTCAAGCCACGGATTTACTTTAGGAGATGTAGAAGGAATAGGGACAGGAGCAGGAGAAACAATAGTTGCGGATGATTCTGGAGGGACAACTTCTCGTTTTCTTTATCCTCTCTTTGAAATATCAAGAGCGGATGGAACAGCTTTTGAGATCACTGTATCTGACTCTAAGTCTGGAACAGCACTTGGAGTTGTGTACAAAGAAGTGGGTTCAATAAGTGACTTACCGACTGTCGCACCTAACGGATTCAAAGTTAAAGTCAGAGGAAGTGCAGAGGACAGTGAGGATGACTATTATGTTAAGTTCCAAACCAACGATGGCTCTACAACTGGTGTAAGCGACGGAGGATGGGTTGAGGATGTTGGATATGATCAGCATCTGTATTTTGACTCTAACACGCTTCCGTATCGTTTGATTAACTCGGCCCTTAATACATTCACTCTAGGCACTATAAGTTGGACAACTAAGCAAGCAGGAGATGAGGAAACCAATCCTTTCCCTTCCTTTTTTAGAACAGACTCAAGTGGAAACGCAAACAGAGCTATATCAAATCTTTTCTTTTATAAGAATCGACTAGGCTTTCTTTCAGAAGGTAGTGTTATCTTATCAGAAGCAGGAGAGTACTTTAACTTCTTTAGAACAACTGTAAGAACCCTTCTGGACTCAGACCCAATTGATGTCAACGTGGCAAGTACAAGAGTTACAAATTTAAAGTCAGCAGTAGGGTTCCAGGAGAACCTTGTTCTGTTCGGAGAACGTGGGCAATTTGTTCTTAGAGGTGGAGATCTTCTCACTCCCAAAACAGTATCAATAAAACCTGTTACAAATTACGAAACAGACACAAGTACAACGCCCCTTGAGTTAGGTAGCTATATTTACTTTCCATTTACTAGAGGAAGTTTCTCAGGAGTGCGTGAGTTCAACATAAACGCAAACACAGACACTTACGACTCGGTTGAAATAACAGCCCACGTTCCTCAGTACATACCTTCAGACATAATGGACATGGCAGGTTCTACATCAGAAAACTGCATTTGTATTGTGAGTGAGACTGATAATAAAAATATGTACGTCTACAAGTATTACTGGGAGGGCGCACAGAAAATATTAGCAAGTTGGAGTAAGTTTACATTCCCATTTTCTGTTATTAGTTTTGAGTTTATTGAAAGCGATCTTTACATAATAGGAACTAAAAGTAATAAAACTGTTCTGTTCAAATTACCAATGGAAGAAAAGTTGGTAGATACAGGAGCTTCTTTCAATACTTATTTGGATATACGCGAAGAAGGCACGATTAATAATGGATCAATCACTCTCTCATTTACCCCAGAAAGTGATGATGAAATACAAGTCTACACTAAAGAGCTTGGCAACACTAAAGCAGGGCAACTTATACCTAGCACAGTAAACGGAAACGTTGTTACAGTAGGAACCGACTACAATCAAACACCTGTATTTGTAGGCATTAAGTACACCATGAGTTATACTTTTAGTGAGCAAGTATTTAGACAAAGAGCAAACCAAAGAAAGAGTCCGTCAGGATACCAAAGGCATTTCTTAAAAGGAGGTACTTTGTTCTTTGATGACACTGCAAGTTTTAAAGTAGAAGTCACACCGAAGGCTAGACAAACATATAACAACATATTCTCTAGCACTATTGTTGGAAGTACTGTTATAGGAACGCTCCCTATTGAGTCAGGTTCCTTTAGTTTTCCTATAATGTCTTCAGCAAAAGATACTACAATCAAAATAGTAAATGACTCAGCATTGCCTGGTAACTTTCAATCAGCAGAGTTTGAATCATTTATCCATGCTAGAAGCAGTCGTGTTTGATCAGTCAATAGTTAAATACCCATCACTTGAGATTGTTCAAGCACATCCAGATCACGCTGATTATCTTGCACCAAAGCTTCGTGCAGGAGACAACATGGAATGTATGTGTATGGGAAGGAAACCCTTGGATGCTCTTCACGATGCCTTCAAGTATGACTTGGCTACGTTAACAGTCCTTAACAACAAAGGAAAACCAATCGGAATGTTTGGTGTTGGTGAAGGGGATATGTTTCCTTACCTATGGATGCTTGGGACTGATGAGATATCCAAGAGATACAAGAAAGAATTTGTTAAGTACTCAAAGACTTGGGTTAATGAGTTGTTGAAACTAGTGGGAGGAATGGCAGGAAACTTTGTCTATAAAT
>VTLG01000350.1_pt1 | contig 12475 bp, 13 predicted proteins | sample 4694571 | NCBI WGS metagenome assembly VTLG01 (sample SAMN12604809, study PRJNA352737) | marine metagenome | biome: ENVO:00000447; feature: ENVO:00000209|ENVO:00000569|ENVO:01000036; material: ENVO:00002151; isolation source: viral sequences binned using virsorter ... | reverse complement strand
TAAGACCTAATGAGGGTGATTTAATTTATTGGGCTAGAGGTAATAAGTTATTTGAAATTACTTTTGTAGATCATGATGATCCATTTTATCAAGTCAACAATTTACCCACATACAAATTAAAATGCAAATCTTTTGAATATGGATCTGAAAAGATTGATACTGGTATTGTAGAACTTGATAATATAGACAAAGATAATAGTGTAGATCAACTTGCATTTCAGATAACATTAGAAGATGAAACAATTCGTCTTTTTCCATCACTAACTGGTAAAGGTTCTATAATCATGGAAAATACAGTTGAGGGTGCAACACCTTCCTATATAATACAAGAAGAATTTAAATTAGGAACAATAGACGAAAATTCACAAAATGATATTTTTGAAACTTTAGATGATAATATATTAGACTTCACAGAAGGAAATCCTTTTGGTGATGCTGGGATGAGATAATATGCTAGGACAATATTTTTATAATCAATCAACACGAAATGTGGTAGTTGCATTTGGAACACTATTTAATACAATACAACTACACAAAAAAGATGGAAGTGGAAACATAGTACAATCTATGAAAGTTCCTCTTGCATATGGGCCTAAACAAAAATGGTTATCAAGACTTACTGAAGATCCTAATCTAAGTAAAAAGGTTGCAGTAACATTGCCAAGAATTGGTTTTGAAATTTCTGGTATTACTTATGATCCAGCAAGAAAATTACAAAAAACAGTTAAAGTTAAAAAAGTCGCAGATGGTATAGACAATAATCAAGTTAAATCTGGTTTTATGCCTGTACCTTATAATATAAATTTTGAATTATATGTTTTATCTAAAAACTCTGATGATGCACTACAAATAGTAGAACAGATATTACCATTCTTTCAACCAGACTATACAGTAACTATGAAAGAAATTCCAGAGTTAGATATAATTCGTGATGTACCAATTATTTTAAATAGTGTCGGTTACGAAGATGATTATGAGGGTTCTTTTACATCTAGAAGATCTATCATTTACACTCTATCATTTACTGCAAAATACTATATGTACGGCCCAGTAACTGCATCTAATGTTATTAGAAGAGTTCAAGTAGATCAATATGCAGACCTTCCAGTAAACGCACCAAAAAGAGAACAGAGGTATTCTGTAACACCAACTCCAGCAAATGTAGCTCCTGCAGCTTTTGATCCATCAGATGAAGATAACTTTGGATTTAATGAAGTTACTTCATTTTTTCAAGACGCAAAGAACTATGATGAGAAAACTGGTACAGATACTGATGATGCATAGTTATGAAAACACAATCCGATATTTTAGATGATGTTTTAGGAATAACAGATGTTGTAGAAAATGCAACAAAAGATGTAACTCCACCAAGAGAAATAGTCGTTCCAGAAACAAAACTAAATGATGAGGATATTAATAACGACTATAAGTATCAAAGAGAAAACTTTTACAATTTAATAGAAAGAGGTCAAGATGCAATCACAGGTATTCTTGATCTTGCAAGAGAAAGTGAAACACCAAGATCATATGAGGTTGCTGGTAATCTTATAAAACAGGTTGCAGAGGTAAATGAAAAACTTGTAGATTTACAAATGAAAATGCAAAAGTTAAAAGAAGTTCCAAGTAATGCACCCAAAAATGTAACTAACGCATTGTTTGTAGGAAGTACAGCTGAGTTACAAAAAATGCTAAAGGGTGACAAGAGATAAACTATGTCACAAGTTGACCACTATCTAGGAAATCCTCTATTAAAAAAATCTAATGTTCCTGTAGAATGGACAAAAGATCAGATTCTTGAATACCAGAAGTGTATGAAAGATCCACTATATTTTATAAGCAACTATATTAGAATTGTATCACTAGATGAGGGTTTAGTTCCTTTTAATATGTTTCCATTTCAAAAAGAGATGGTTGGTACAGTTCATAATAATCGTTTTACAATATGTAAGATGCCTAGACAAAGTGGTAAATCTACAACACTTGTTTCTTACATTTTATATTATGTTTTATTTAACTCAAATATGAACGTAGCAATACTTGCAAACAAAGCCTCAACTGCAAGAGATATTCTTGGTAGATTACAACTTGCATATGAAAATTTACCAAAATGGTTACAACAAGGTGTAATGTCTTGGAATAAAGGTTCTCTTGATTTAGAGAATGGTTCTAGAGTTGTTGCATCATCTACATCATCTAGTGCAGTTCGTGGTGGTTCATACAACATGATATTCCTAGACGAATTTGCATTTGTTCCGAATACAGTTGCAGAGGACTTTTTTAGTTCTGTTTATCCTACAATTTCATCTGGTAAATCAACTAAAGTTATTATCGTATCTACACCAAATGGTATGAACTTGTTTTACAAACTTTGGGTAGACGCAGAAAACAAAAGAAACTCCTATAATATTATAGATGTTCATTGGAGTGAAGTTCCAGGCCGTGATGCAAAGTGGAGAGAAGAAACTATTGCAAATACCTCAGAGGAACAATTTCGTAGAGAGTTTGAGTGTGAGTTTCTAGGTTCTGCAAATACACTTATCGCACCAGCAAAAATAAAATCAATGGCGTTTCATAATGCTATAAAAACAAATGCTGGATTAGATATGTATGAAAAACCTATAAAGGAAAATACTTATATTATAATCGCAGACGTTTCTAGAGGAACAAACAATGATTACTCTGCATTTGTAGTTTTTGATGTAACTACTGTACCCTATAAGATAGTTGCAAAGTATAGAAACAATGAGATAAAACCATTACTCTTTCCTAATATTATACATGATGTTGCACTTGCATACAATCAAGCTTATACTTTAGTAGAAGTAAATGATATAGGAGAACAAGTTGCAACTGCACTACAGTTTGATTTAGAATACGAAAATCTTATCATGGCATCTATGAGGGGTAGAGCTGGTCAAATTGTTGGGGGTGGATTTTCTGGTGGAAAAGCACAACTTGGTGTGAGAACAACTAAGGCAGTAAAAAAGATGGGTTGTTCTAATTTAAAACAGATAGTAGAAACTGATAAGTTAATTATTAACGATTACGATTTAATAAAAGAGTTTTCTACATTTATACTTAAAGGACAATCATATGAAGCAGAAGAAGGACACACAGACGATTTAGTTATGTGTTGTGTTTTATTTGGTTGGTTAGTACAACAAACTTACTTTAAGGAACTAACAGATGATGACATTCGTGAGAGAATGTATAAAGAACAACAAAACCAATTAGAACAAGATATGGCTCCATTTGGATTTATATTAGATGGTGTAAATAATGATGTTGAAATTGATGAATATGGAACAAGATGGACACCTGTAGTCAGAACATATGAAACAGATTGGTAATCACATAATTTCTATTATATCATTTTCTAGTTTTAAGTAACAATTTGCACAAACAATTTCACTTTCTTTAATAAGATCCATAACTTCACTTCTGGAATATGGATTTAATCCTTTTCTTTTAGTTAATCGTCTAATATGCATATCATAGGGATAAAACTTTAAACACGCAGTTTCAGGCTCACCACAGTATTTACAGGACTTATCTGCAAGATATTCATGCACCCATATTATTCTTGCTCTATAGTTTCTTTGAGAAACCTGTCTAATTGTCTTTCTGTACTTTTCATAGAATGTAGTCATGCAATTATTTATGTGTAGTCCTACCTATAAATTTTAATGTGAAAAAGGGTTATTTTATAAATATAGTTGTAAGTTTAAAACTTTAAATATGATCATAAGGAGAAAAAATATGGCTTTTCAAGTTTCGCCTGGCGTGGTCACAAAAGAAGTTGACAAAACTAATGTTGTTCCTCCAGTAAGTTCTGGTATAGGTGTAGTAGTTGGACACTTTTCCAAAGGCCCTGTAGAAGAAATTACTATAATAAATTCAGAGGAAGAACTGGTTAACACTTTTGGTAAACCAAATGCTACTAATTATGAAGATTGGTTTACAGCCGCAAACTTTTTACAATACTCTAGTAATCTTAGAGTAATTCGTGCAGACGCAGCTGCAGCTAGAAATGCAGTAGGTGCTGGAGCTGCAAAAGATATAAAAAATAGAGCAGACTATGATACTGCTACTTTAGGTAGTAGTTTATGGATTGCAAAAACAATGGGTGCTCATGGTAATGCACTAAAAGTATCAGTATGTGCAGGCTCTAATGGTTTTTCACAAAAATATGCTGCTGGAACAGGCGGTGTTAATGGTGCAAAATCTGCTGGTGATACCACAGTTACTGTAGATGATGGTACTAAATTTAACGTAGGTGATATTATTACTTTTGATGGAACTACTGGTGCTGATACTGGTCACTCTACAAAATATGAAGTAACAAATATTGCTACTCATGTTCTTACTATTAGACAATCAGATCAAGTAAATGGTGGTGGATTAACAGCAGATGTTCTTGATAATGAAGAAATAACAAGACGTTGGAAATTTCATGACTTATTTGATTCTGCTCCTGCTACATCAACATGGGCTGCAGATAAAGGTTATACTAATGATGAATTGCATATTGTTGTATATGATCATACTGGTGCAATTACTGGTTTTGATGCTGATGCAGCTGGACAAAGAACTGCCGCTGTATTAGAAACATTTGGATTTGTATCACAGGGTGGAATTGCAAAAACACCACAGGGTGGTTCTAACTTTTATGCAAATGTAATAAATGATACTTCTAAGTACATATATTGGGGTAGTCATCATAGTTCATTGGGTGAAGCTGGTGACAACACTCCAGCTGGTGGTTCTTATAACCAACCATCTGATAACGCACAAGTAATTGATACTGCTTTAGGTGCATTATCTGGATCTGGTGGTGTAGATGCTACACCAACTGTAGGTGAAAAGAAAACTAGTTTAGATTTACTTAATAACGATACAACTGAAGTAGATTTAATCATGTCTGGTGCCTGTGGTTCTGGTACAGATGGTATTACTCATGGACAAAATGTAGTTGCACTTGCAGAAGCAAGAAAAGACGCAGTTGCATTTATTTCACCAAGAAGTTCTGATGTTGTTGGTGGTGCAAGTAACTCTGCAAAAACAACAAATGTAACTACATTTTTTGGCAATCTAAACAGTTCATCTTACTGTGTATTTGATAGTGGTTATAAGTATATGTTTGATAAGTATAATGATGTTTACAGATATGTTCCACTTAATGGTGATATTGCTGGAATTACTGCAAATACTGATCTTGTTGCTGACGCATGGTTCTCTCCTGCTGGTTATAACAGAGGTGGAGTTCGTGGTACAACCAAACTTGCGTTTAACCCATCAAAAGCAGAAAGAGATTTACTTTATCAAAACAGAGTAAATCCTGTATGTACATTTCCAGGCCAAGGTACAGTTCTTTTTGGAGATAAAACTGCTCTATCAAGACCTAGTGCATTTGACAGAATTAATGTACGAAGATTATTTCTTGTACTTGAGAAAGCAATTTCAAACGCTGCTAAGTTTCAAATGTTTGAGTTCAATGATGCGTTCACAAGAGCTCAGTTTGTTAACCTAGTAGAACCTTTCTTGAGAGATGTACAAGGAAGAAGAGGTATTAGTGATTTCTCTGTAATCGCAGACGAAACAAATAATACTGGAGAAGTGATTGACAGAAATGAGTTTGTCGGAGATATCTTTGTCAAACCAGCAAGGTCAATTAACTTTGTTCAACTTAACTTCATCGCTGTGCGAACTGGTGTCGCTTTCAGCGAGATAGGCGGATAAGGGAGATAAAAGATGGCTAGTATAGACGATTTTAAATCCAACCTTATCGGTGGTGGTGCAAGAGCAAATCAATATAGAGTTGTAATGACAACACCAACAACTATCACAACTGGATTGGATGCAGTTAGAACACAATTTTTAGTCAAGGCAACATCTTTGCCTGGACAAACGATACCAGAAGTAGCGGTAAACTTTAGAGGTAGACAGTTATTTCTTGCTGGTGACAGAACTTTTGAAACATGGACTACCACAATCATTAACGATACTGATTTTATGGTAAGAAATGCAATCGAAAGATGGATGAATGGTATAAATGATCTTGAAACAAATACTGGATTAGTAAATGTTTCTGATTATACTGCTGATCTAAGAGTTGAACAGTTAGACAGAGCAGATAATATTCTGAAAAGATATATTATCAGAAACTGTTGGCCAACAATTCTTGCACCAGTAGAATTATCATACGACACAGTAAGTGATATTGAAACTTTTGATGTAACATGGAGATATACTTCATTTACTGCAAGTGATATCTAGTTAATTTATCCGACTAAATAGTTGGGTATTAACTAGGAGAATTATAGTATGGCTGAACTTTTCGGTTTCAGAATAACAAGAGCGAAACAAGATTTGGGGAAGGATTCAATAACGACTCCTTCTCCAGATGATGGCTCCTATGATATATCTGGTGGTGGATTTTATTCTTCTATTTTAGATATAGCTGGGAGAGATCGTAGTGATCTTGATTTAATCAATAGATATCGTTCAATTGCACAACAACCAGAATGTGATAGTGCGATTGAGGATATAGTGAATGAGTCTATTGTATCAGACGAAAAAGGACAATCTGTTTCTCTTTCATTAGATAGACTTAACCTTTCTCAAACAATTAAAAGTAAAATTCGTGAAGAGTTTGATGAGATATTACGTCTTTTAGATTTTAATGAAAAAGGACATGATATTTTCAGAAGATGGTATATTGATGGTAGAATATACTATCATAAAATTATTGACTCTAAAAATACGAAAAAAGGTATTCAAGAAGTACGTTACATTGATCCAAGAAAAATTAAAAAGGTTCGTAATAAAAAAGTAGAAAAAGATCAAAGAACTGGATTAGATGTTATTAGACAAATAGAAGATTTTTATTTGTATAATGATAAGGGATTGGATCAAGCAACTGGTACTTCTACTGGAATAAAACTTACATCAGATTCTATATCATATTGTCCATCTGGACTTATTGATATGACAAGAGGAAATGTATTATCACATTTAAATAAAGCAATCAAACCTGTAAATCAATTGCGTATGATAGAGGACGCATTAGTAATTTATCGTATATCAAGAGCACCAGAAAGAAGAATATTCTATATTGATGTGGGTAATTTACCAAAGATAAAAGCAGAAGCTTATCTAAAAGATGTAATGAATCGTTACAGAAACAAACTTGTATATGACGCAAAAACTGGTGAAATTCGTGACGATAGAAATCATATGTCAATGTTAGAAGATTTTTGGTTACCAAGAAGAGAGGGTGGAAGAGGTACAGAAATTACCACACTTCCAGGCGGATCTAATCTTGGTGAAATAGATGATATACAATATTTTCAGAAAAAACTATATCGTTCATTAAATGTACCTGTATCAAGACTTGCAGAAGAAACAGGATTTCAGATAGGACGTTCCGATAACATAACAAGAGATGAACTTAAATTTACAAAGTTTGTACAGAGATTACGTAAAAAGTTTTCTAATTTATTCAGTGATATGTTGAAAACACAACTTGTACTTAAAGGTGTAATTGCAGTTGAAGAATGGCCTGCAATAAAAGAGTTATTACAATTTGATTATTTACAAGATGGTCACTTTACAGAACTTAAAAATGCAGAACTTATGCAAAATCGTTTAGATATGTTAGGTACAATAGAATCATATGTAGGTACATACTTTTCTAAAGAATATGTAAGAAAACATATACTTAGAATGAGTGATGATGAAATACAAGAAATAGAAGATCAAATTAAAGATGAAGAAGGCGGAGAAAATGGTGATCCAGACACAGATGGTATGTTTGCAACCAATGAGCCTTCAGAAGGAGAAAAATAATGAGTGTAAGAGATTTCGTAGATTCAATTGCAAGTGGTGATAACTTGTCAGCAGAAACACATTTTACAGATGCTTTGTCTGCAAAAGTAGGTTCTGCACTAGAAACTAAAAGAAAAGATGTTGCAAGAACATATGTAACGCATCATGTATCAGATACAGAGGAAAATAGTGACTAAATCTTTTGAAAAGTTTAGGGTAAATTTGCCTGAAAAAGACGAATATAAAACGTCAAAACAGTATAAAAAACTTGCTCCAAAAGTTAAGGAGGCTGTTGACGCAATATTTAAGGAAATGGAAGTAAAACCTTCAAATTTCCTAAATACTTTTGAGAAAACAATAACAAATGTCGCAAAAAAATTCAAAGTACCAGAGAAGAAACTAATGGATTATTTTGAATCAGAAGTTTTGACAATATAGGGATATAGAACAATGAGAGTAATGGGAGCAGAAACAGACTTAGCAACTGGAACTACAAAATTTACTACAGCAGGTGCAGTAAGAGTATCAAATACAAGTGGAACTGCTGGACTAGTTACAGTTAGAAATGCAGCTGATGATGCAGATATTGGAACAATTCGTGTTCAAGGAAACTCTGCAATAGTAATTTCTTTAGGAACTGGTGAAGGATTGCGTGGTGCAACTACTATGAAAGGCACTCAAATTGTTGCTTCTGGATTTTAGGAGAAAAACATGAAACTTATTGCAGAAGAAATTCAAGAAGTAGAATATATCGTAGAAGAGAAAGAGGACGGCAAAAAAGACATGAAGATTCGTGGAATTTTCATGCAAGCAGATATGAAGAATAGAAATGGTAGAGTATATCCTCTACCTGTTTTACAAAAAGAAGTAAAACGCTATAACAAAGAATTTGTTGCTGAAGGTCGTGCGTTTGGTGAGCTCGGACATCCAGAGGGCCCAACTGTCAACTTGGACAGAGTTTCGCACATGATAACTAAACTTGAAGCTGATGGAAAGAACTTTGTTGGTGAAGCAAAATTGCTTGGAACACCAATGGGGGAAATTGCGAAAGCACTTATTAAAGATGGTGGAAAACTTGGTGTTTCGTCAAGAGGCATGGGTTCTCTAGAGTCTAAGGGTGGTGCGAATTATGTGAAAGATGACTTCTACTTGGCTACTGCAGCCGATATAGTTGCAGACCCATCTGCACCTCAAGCCTTTGTTGAAGGTATTATGGAAGGTAAAGAATGGGTATGGTCAAATGGCATACTCAAAGAAGTTGAGATAGCGGAAATAAAAGAAGGAATCGAAAGAGATACTCGTTCAAGAAAGGCGAAAGTGGAAGCACTTGCGTTAGCGAAATTTCTTAAAAGTTTGTAATATTATAAATATGTATAGAAATCAAAGTCAAGGAGAACTGTCCAATGTCAGATTTAGACAAGACAATTGAAGAACTTGAAGCGGAAGTAAAATCAGAACTGGAAGAAAAGGCAGATCTGAAAAAAGGTGCCGCTAAGGGTGACGCAATGGAAAAACCAAAAGGTGAAGTTCAAGACTTGGGGCCTGCCATAGTGAAAGGTGATGAAAAAGATTCTGGGCCATCTAAAGCAGATGACAAGATGAAAAAAGCAGCCGAACCTAAAGCAAAGGCAACAAAGTCTGAAGATACTGAAGCTCAAGAAGATCAAGATAAGATCGAAGAAGAAAAATCAGATGATGATGACGAAAAAGAAATGTCCGATAAGGAAATGATTAAAGCCATGAACGGAATGATGAAAAAAATGAACGGCGAACAACTTGCAGCCGCTTATGAAAAAATGGATAAGATGGAAATGGACATGAAAAAAGATGATAAAGATGATAAAGAAGAAGTTGATGAATCAACTATCGAAGATCGTCTTGCATCTGTAGATGTTTCTGATGATGTTACTGCTTTAACATCAAACGAAGATTTATCTGAAGAGTTCAAAAACAAAGCAAAAACTGTTTTTGAGGCTGCAATCAAATCAAAACTACGTTCAGAGATTATAAGAATGGAAGAAGAAAAGTCCAAGTCAATCACTGAAGAAGTCGAAAACGTCAAAGTAGAGTTAACTGAAAAAGTTGACAACTATATGAACTATGTTGTAGAAGAGTGGATGAAAGAAAATGAAATTGCACTTGAAAGAGGACTTAAAGGTGAAATTTCAGAGGACTTCATTTCTGGTCTTAAAACATTGTTTGAAGAACATTACATTGATGTTCCAGACGAGAAGTATGATATACTAGGTCAACAAGCTGAAAAGATTGATGAACTAGAAAAGAAACTAAACGAGCAAATTGAAAAGAATGCTTCTATGAAGTCAGACAATTCAAAATTAGTTCGTGAATCAGTATTTTCACAAGCCTGTTCTGATCTGACAGATACAGAGGCAGAAAAGTTTAAAGGTCTTGTAGAAGATGTTGAGTTTGCTGATGAAGATTCCTTCAAAGAAAAACTCGATACGCTAAAGGAAAGTTATTTTCCTAAGGCAAAAACTGTCGCTGAATCTGTGGATTCTGAAACCAATACTGGTTCTGAGTCTTACGAAACTGGTGCAATGGCCGCTTACATGGATGCAATCAGTAGAAATGTACCAGCGAAAGCCGTTGAAAAGTAGTAAATTAATAAATAATGTTTAGAAAACTCAAATAAGGAGAAACAGGATGTTCAATACAGAACAACTACAGGAAAAGTGGCAACCAGTTCTAGAGCATAAAAATCTTCCAAAGATTGATGATGCTTATCGTAGGGCTGTTACCTCACTTATCCTAGAAAATCAAGAAAAGGCTATCAGAGAAGATAATAAATTCTTATCAGAAGCCGCACCTACTAACTCTGGATATGCCCCATCTAGTGGGAATGTTCAAGGTTATGATCCAATACTAATTTCATTAGTACGAAGAGCAATGCCAAATCTTATTGCATATGACATTGCTGGTGTTCAACCAATGACAGGGCCAACTGGTCTTATTTTTGCAATGAGATCACGTTACACTAACCAAACTGGTACAGAAGCATTTTATGCAGAAGCAGATAATGACTTCTCAGGCGGTGCAACAGCTATGCAAGGTACTAACCCTGCTGTTCTTAACGATAGTTCGCCAGGAACATATGTAACTGGTATTGCAATGCAAACCTCAGCTGCTGAAGAATTAGGTGATGGATCTTCTAATTTTTCAGAAATGGCATTCTCAATTGAAAAGCATAGTGTTACTGCAAGATCAAGAGCACTAAAAGCAGAATATTCAATGGAACTCGCACAAGACTTAAAAGCAATTCATGGTCTTGATGCAGAAACAGAATTGTCAAATATTCTTTCTTCTGAAATTCTTTCAGAAATTAACAGAGAAGTTGTAAGAACAGTATATGTATCTGCTAAAAAAGGTGCAGCTGCTGGTACAGTTGCAAATGCTGGAATATTTGATATGGACGTTGACTCAAATGGTCGTTGGTCAGTTGAGAAGTTTAAAGGACTTATGTTCCAACTTGAAAGAGAAGCGAACCATATTGGACAAGAAACACGTAGAGGAAAAGGTAACATGATTATCTGTTCTGCTGATGTTGCTTCTGCACTTCAAATGGCTGGTGTATTAGACTATACTCCTGCTCTTAACAATAACTTATCTGTAGACGATACTGGAAATACATTTGCTGGTGTTCTCAATGGTAGACATAAAGTTTACATTGATCCATATTCTGCAAACTCTGGTGACGCTCAACAGTACTTTGTATCTGGATATAAGGGTGCATCACCATTTGATGCTGGTATCTTTTACTGCCCATATGTACCATTACAAATGGTTCGTGCAGTAGGTGAGCAATCATTTCAACCAAAAATCGGTTTTAAAACCAGATATGGAATGACAGCAAATCCATTCGCTCAAGGTTCAGCCGTTGGTGGTGGAGCTCTTAACAATGGAGCAAACGTATACTACAGAAGAGTACAGGTAACAAACTTAATGTAATCATGTAGTAAAAATCAATATAATAACTTTGGGGGGATTTTTATCCCCCTTTTTTTAGACAAAAGAGGAAATTATGACACAACTTATATCACCTAAAAAATTTACAAATGCAGTTGGCCTTTTGAGGTCATTTTTTTTATCTAAAGGTTTTGAAGAAGTACATACACAAAACCGACTATCAATACTAGCGGCTTGCGAAGATCCAGAAAATGTCGCAACGTATAATTACATGGGAAACATATGGCCCCTGCCACAAACTGGACAAATGTGGTTAGAACATGAACTATTAACACGCCCCTCTAGTAAGGGGTTTTTTTGTGTTTCCACTAGCTATAGACAAGAACCAAATGCAATTCCTGGCAGACATGAAACAATATTTCCAATGTTTGAGTTTGAGATGCCTGGCGATATTAATGATCTTAAAAATATGGAAATAGAATTGTGTAAACATATGGGGTTTCCAGAATTAGAAATACAAACTTATGATCAATGGAGTGACCAATTTAATGTAAGTGAATTAGAAAACGAACACGAAGAAATTATTGATTGGGGTATGATTACAGACTTTCCAGAGTTTACTTCACCATTTTGGAATATGTCAAGAAACGAAGATTTAGATGGTATTACCAGTAAAAAGATTGATGTAATTCTAAATGGTATGGAAACAATAGGTTCTGCTGAA